>Ga0222651_1000417_pt1 | contig 27687 bp, 23 predicted proteins | sample AntAcemetagen369_FD_179855 | JGI IMG/M metagenome (GOLD analysis project Ga0222651, IMG submission 179855) | Saline water microbial communities from Ace Lake, Antarctica - #369 | ecosystem: Environmental > Aquatic > Non-marine Saline and Alkaline > Saline | place: Antarctica: Ace Lake...
AACCGGGCGATGAAGCCGAGCTCTTTGGGCCACATCTCCTCGTCTCCGACCTCGCCACAAAGGCCGGCACCATTCCCTGGGAAGTCCTGACCCAAATCACCCCGCGGGTGACCCGGGTCTACCGTTGCAGGGTGATCTGATCCTCCGGATCTAGAAACGAGCGCAGGCTCATTTCCCCCTCTTCAAAGTCCATGATGACGGCACCGCTCTCCCCTTGATTGAAGAGATGGTATCCATTCGATTTCACCCGGTTCACCCAGCGATTCGTAGGATTCTCGTACGAAGGAAACCGGGCCGCGCTCGTAATCACGACCTTCGCTCCCGTTGCTTTCAGAAATTGATACTGCCCCGACACGCCCCATTCATGCCGTCCCATCAGGACAACATCCGCCCGCAAATCCGCGCCATCCTTGAGCAACGCCAACTCGTCATCAATTCCCAAATCGCCTGTCACGAGGATCTTCCACCCCTTCCAATGCACCTTCATCACCATGATGCGATTGTCGGCCACCCCGCGAGCGGAAGATTGGCCCTCTCTTATAATCTCCACCCACACCCCGTCATCCAGATCATATCGCTCACCCGCTTTGGCCACGACGATCACGCATCCCTCATCTTCCGCGTGAGCTACGAACTCCCGATAACTCGGACTCAAGGCCTGCGCCATCGGCAAGACCGCCTGATTGAGACCGCCACGATCCAAAATCAAGGGTAAGGCTCCGACATGATCACCATCCGGATGAGTCACAAAGACTTCCTGCAATTCGACATTCCAGCGATTCAAAATCGCGCGCAATTGGGTTCGGTAAAACCAACTCCCCCCCACGTCGATCATCGCGCCTCCTTTCACATCCAGAAACGAAGCCGCCCCGCCATCGTGACAATCAAAAACGACCCAGTCCCCCGGCGTTAATCGTCGTGACTGCCAGTGACCCAGGGGCACTTTCGAAAAACCCTTTGCGGTAAAGAAGGCTCCACTCGCCACGATTGAATTCACCTGATTGACATATCCTCCAAGTCTTGGTGAGGCCAGCCCAGCCAAGGCCGCGAACAAGGCCAACGCCAGAATCACCATTGTCGCCGGGATCAACAAGAGACTCGTAACCACGGCGATCGGCGTCACCACCCCAAAATGCCAAATCATAATGGGCATTGATCCCAACCACGCCGCCAATGAACTCGCCCCAAGATTCGCAAAATAAGTCCGCACGGTCAGCACCCTGCGCTGACCGTCCGTTAACAACCGCCTCGGGAAAAAGGGATCCAACTCGGCAATCTTCCCCGTAAACCTCAAAGCCAATCCGACACCCAAGCCAATCGCAAGTAAGACCCCATACGATAACTGGAAGCCCGCGTCATGGACCTGTGAGGGCTTCCACAAAATCGCAAGAATCAGACTCAGCGAGAGCGCATTAAAAAGTGACGGGCGCCGCCTGAAAAAAAATGCTCCCAAAAAACAGATCGCCATCAAGGTCGCTCGAATTGCGGGCGGACGCATCCCGGTCACCATGGCATAGGAAATCATGGCCAAGATCACGAGAAAGATTCCCACTCTCCTTGGGATCGGAAGATGCATCAAAACCATCCAAAAAATTGCGCCCACCAAAGTGACGTGCAATCCGCTCACCGCAAAAACATGCATCGCGCCACTCTCCCGAAAGGCCCGACTCACCTCTGATTCGCGAGGCGGCTTATCCCCCAACACCATCGCTTGGATGACATCCTTCCCTTTCGAGGTTTCCGGCAAGCCCCGCGTGATCCCGACTTGTAATCCCTCCCGCAATCTCTCCGCCCACCGAAATGGCGCAGCATACCAATTGACCCGTTGCAATTCTTCCTCACTGACCACCAGCCCGCCAGAGATCCCACTTCGCTGCCAATCGTCCAGTTTTGGAAACATCCCGGGATTGCGTTCACGCTCCGGAACAAAAAACCTCCCCTTGATCTGAAGAACCTCGCCCGGTCGATAGCGCTCCGCGCGAAAGACCATCACCCGGCGCTCCCGCTCATCTTCTGCAAGAACTCCGTAGCGCTCTCTTGCGGTGCGCCCCGCCTGCCTTCCGACCGTCAAGACGCCTTCCACAAATTCCGACCTCGGCTGGGCAAGGCTCTCCTTCACCGGCGTTTCTAAATCATCGGCCCGCCACGCCACGAAGGTAGCGACCAGACAAAGCGTCAGCCACCATTGCCAGCGAGGCCTTGAAGTAGCCATCGCAAGTATCATGAGAAAGAGAGCCACCCCCAGAGAGTAGGACCACACTGCCCCCCCCAAGCACGCAAAAGCGACGGAGAGCAACGGAGCAACGGTCACCAAATACCCCCAAACTGATCTGACCTTTTCAAGCACTCCTAACTTACCTCCATTTCGCGTAATTTGTGAGCCGCATTCCCGGCATGACGTGAGCCCTTGAGTTCCTCGACAGCACGCTCCAAGGTCTCGACTACCTTGTCTCGATCCTCGAGATCTTCTTCGTAAATTTCCGCGATTCGGAAGATCAAAAACGCAGCGTCTTCCTCCGGCCACTCATGATCATCAAGGCCCTCCTCAAGGGTGCTTACCGCAACCGCGGGATTCTCCAAATGCACCCGCTGAATTTTCGCGATCTCAATCAGAGGACGGCGATCGTCGGGGTTCTCCAACCAAAATTTACGATAGACCGCGATAGCTTCCGGATAGTCCTCCTCCGCAAAGGCCGCGCGCGCTTCGTCCAAGGGATCATCATCGACCTCAGCGGTTGAGCCCATCAATTCCTCACCCACCTTATCCACTAGAACCGGGAGAACATAGATCACGGTCAGGACACCGGCATAAATCACCGCAATCAAAAGCGGGATTCCCACTTTCACCATCCCGGCCGCCTCATCAAGCCGACTGTCACCGAACTTCACTTCCGACCAGTAATCGATCTCACCATTTTCGATGGCCTTCTTTGTCTCTTCCTTGGCCTTTTCCGCGACCCCCTGGACGGTATTCCAGGCAAAGATGGTATACAGGATCAAAGCCCCGAGCACGCAACAGTGGATAATAGCCTTCTTATTCATAGACTTGGGAAGTCTATCCCAGTCCTCCTGCTCATGGAAAGAATGGAATCTTCATTCTCACGTGAGCGGAGACCGGGAGGAGCCACAAAAGTGAGCCCTTGCGCCAACTTTTCATCACGGAAATCCCTGAACATACAGGCGGAACATGGACGACCAACCTCACTAAATAATCTTCAATGCCTCCAAGCTCGGATACGGCTATGTGTCTTGCCGGGGGAAGTTCACGACGACACTCGCGAAACGGAGGTGTCAGGGGCATTTTGCGGCATCCCTTCAGGATGCTTTCGTGATGAATCACGATTCTCCAGACTGAAGTCTGGGGCCCTGCTCCACGGTGCCTTCAGCACCCCGAATTGTGTCTGAAATCCAAAAAAAAAGCCGGACGGTTTCCCGTCCAGCTTCTGAATTTTTTGGAGTCAGGATGACTTACATCATTCCGCCCATGCCGCCGTGGTCGTGACCGTGGTCACCGCCGCCGGCCGCTTCCGGCTCGGGGAGATCGGTGATGAGACACTCCGTGGTAAGCATGAGGCCAGCGATCGAAGCCGCGTTCTGAAGAGCAGAACGAGTCACTTTCGTGGGATCAACAACACCCGCCTCGATGAGGTCGACATACTCGCCAGTGGCGACGTTGTAGCCGATATTGCCTTTGGCATTCTTGACCTTCTCGACGATGAGGGCACCTTCAAGACCTGCGTTGGCGGCAAGCTGACGGAGGGGAGCCTCGATCGCAGAGATAATGATGCTCGCACCGGTCGCTTCGTCTCCGGTGAGACCAAGGTCACCAATGAGAGCAGTGGCACGGATGAAAGCGGTGCCGCCTCCTGCGACGATCCCTTCCTCAACAGCCGCGCGAGTCGCGTGAAGGGCGTCTTCAACGCGGGCCTTCTTCTCCTTCATCTCGGACTCGGTGGCAGCACCGACATTGATGACAGCAATACCGCCGGCGAGCTTGGCGAGACGCTCCTGGAGCTTCTCACGATCGTAGTCGGAAGTGGTGTCGGCAATCTGCTTACGGATCTGGTTGACGCGACCGGAGATGGCCTCGGAACCACCGCCACCTTCGACGATGATGGTCTCTTCCTTGCTGATGGTGATGCGCTTGGCTTCACCGAGGTCTTCGAGCTCAATGTTCTCAAGCTTGATGCCGAGGTCCTCGGTGATGCAACGACCACCGGTGAGGACCGCGATGTCCTCGAGCATGGCCTTACGACGATCACCAAAGCCGGGAGCTTTGACAGCGGCGATGTTGAGGGTTCCGCGGAGCTTGTTGACCACAAGAGCAGCAAGGGCTTCACCTTCGACGTCTTCCGCAATGATGAGAAGAGGCTTGCCGGTCTTGGCAATCTTCTCGAGCACGGGAAGGAGGTCCTTTAAGTTGGAGATCTTCTTCTCGTTGATGAGGACGTATGCGCCTTCGAGGTTACAATCCATGGTTTCTGGATCGGTCACGAAGTAGGGAGAAAGGTAGCCTTTGTCGAACTGCATTCCCTCAACAACGTCGAGAGTGGTTTCGATTCCTTTGGCTTCCTCAACCGTGATGGTTCCGTCTTTGCCGACCTTGTCCATGGCATCAGCAATGATGGTGCCGATTTCCTCGTCCCAGTTCGCGGAGACAGTGGCAACCTGGGCAATTTCTTTGGACTCGGAAACCTCCTTGGAGATCTCAGCGAGCTGAGCCACGATGGCTTTGGAAGCTGCGAGGATACCACGCTGCAGGCTGATTGGGTTAGCCCCGGCAGTCACGTTGCGAAGACCTTCCTTATAGATGGCTTCAGCGAGGACCGTTGCCGTCGTAGTTCCGTCACCAGCGATGTCGGAGGTTTTGGAAGAAACTTCCTTGATGAGTTGAGCACCCATGTTCTCGTAAGGGCAGTCGAGTTCGATCTCCTTGGCGACCGAGACACCGTCTTTAGTCACGGTTGGGGAACCGAATTTTTTGTCAAGAATGACGTTACGACCGGACGGTCCTAGCGTTGCCTTAACGGCACGGGCGAGCTTTTCGACTCCCCGGAGGAGGGCCTGACGTGCTGCTTCGTCGAATTTGAGTTGTTTAGCCATGTCTTTATTTAGAGTATTTTATTTTATTTAAATTGGAGTCTTTCGACGATTAGTCAGTGAGAACACCGAGGATGTCGGACTGGGAGAGGATGAGGAGGTCTTCGCCATTCACTTTGACATCAGTGCCGCCGTATTTGGAGATAAGGACCTTGTCGCCGATTTTGACATCAAAGACGATGTCTTTGCCGTGCTCGTCGGTTCCGCCCGTGCCGAGCTCGGTGACTTCAGCTTCCTGGGGTTTTTCCTGAGCGGAATCAGGAAGGACGATGCCTCCTGCTGAGACTGATTCTGCTTCGAGACGCTTTACGAGAACGCGGTTTCCGAGTGGTTTGATACTAGCCATTGTTTTCTTTTTGTTGGTTGTTTGGTTTTTTTTGCGCGGCTTCCTAATACAGGCAGCCTCGCTAGAGTTTTTCTTTTATTGCGGATTACTTTTTCGGAGTTTCGTCCGATGCTTCGGCGTCGACAACTTCGGCATCGACGACTTCGGCATCGACAACTTTTCCCTTGGCTTGCCGTGGTTCGCCGTCTTGATCATCGGCTGGCTCGACGTCCGGGGATCCACCCATATCGGGCATTTGGGCTCCGGCGGCTTGCGCGGCCTGGGCGAGTTCACCGAGAGATTTTTCGAGGTCCGCAGTGGTGGACTTGATGAGGTCGAGATCGTCCGCTTTGAGAGCGCCTTTGACGGCATCGAGCTTACCGGCAAGCATTTCCTTGAGTTCGGCAGGAGCTTCCTCGGGAAGCTCGCCAATCTGCTTTTCGACCTGGTAGACCATGGACTCAGCCTTGTTTTTGGTATCGACCGCTTCAGCTCGCTTCTTATCTTCCTCGGCGTGGGCCTCGGCTTCGCGCTTCGCCTTCTCGATCTCTTCTTCGGAAAGACCACTGGAGCCTTCGATGGAGATTTTCTGTTCCTTGCCAGACTTCTTGTCAGCGGCGGAAACATGGAGAATACCGTTGGCATCGATGTCGAAGGTGACCTCGATTTGAGGCATGCCACGGGCGGCGGCCTCAAGACCTGAGAGTTGGAAATTCCCAAGAAGCTTGTTGTCAGCGAAAAGCGGACGCTCACCTTGGCAGATTCGGATATCAACCGCGGGCTGATTATCAGCAGCAGTCGAGAAAATCTGTGATTTTTTAACCGGCACGGTGGTGTTGCGCTCGATCATGGCGGTCGCCCGGCTACCTTCAGTCTCGATGGAGAGCGTGAGAGGAGTGACATCAAGAAGGAGAACGTCCTTCACGTCGCCTTGGAGAACTCCGCCCTGAATGGCCGCACCGATCGCGACCACTTCGTCGGGGTTCACACCTTGGTGGGGAGTCTTATTGGCAAGTTCCTTAGCGGTTGCGACAACCTTGGGCATGCGGGTCATGCCACCGACAAGGACCAATTCGTCAAGTTCACCTGCGCTCACGCCGGCCTCCTTGAGACAGTCCGAAACGGGCTTTTTGGTGCGCTCGAAGAGATGGTCGGTGAGTTGCTCTAGCTTGTTGCGGCTGAGACTGAGCTGAATGTGTTTCGGCCCGGTTGCATCTGCGGTGATGAAGGGCAGGTTGAGGTCGTAATTTTGGGAAGACGAGAGCGCGATTTTGGCTTTCTCAGCTTCTTCTTTGATGCGCTGAAGAGCGTCTGGCTGACCCGAGAGGTCAATCCCTTCGGTGGTCTTGAACTCCGCAACGATGAAGTCGATAAGAGCATTATCCCAATCGTCACCACCAAGCTGGGTGTCGCCATCGGTGGCAAGGACTTCGAAAACTCCGTCAGAGATTTCGAGCACCGAGATATCGAAGGTGCCACCCCCGAGGTCGTAAATAGCGACCTGCTGATCAGTCTTGGAATCGAGTCCGTAGGCGAGGGAAGCGGCGGTGGGCTCGTTGATGATGCGGCGCACCTTGAGACCGGCGATTTCACCGGCGGCCTTCGTGGCATTGCGCTGTGAGTCGTTGAAGTATGCGGGAACGGTAATCACGGCTTCAGTGATTGTTTCCCCGAGTTTCGCTTCGGCATCTGCCTTGAGTTTACTCAGAATGATGGCGGCGATTTCCTGCGGAGAAAAAACCTTCTTTTCCCCTTCAACTTCGACCTCGATGTGCGCGTCGCCGTTACCGGCTTTGACAATCGTGTATGGAACGCGCTTGTCCGCATCAGTGAGTTCATCAAACTTACGACCGATCAATCGCTTGGCCGAGTAAACCGTGTTTCTCGCATTGGTGACGGCTTGTCGCTTTGCAGCTTGGCCGACGAGACGTTCACCATTCTTCGCGAATGCAACCACTGATGGAGTGGTGCGTGCGCCTTCCGAGTTTTCGAGGACGGTTGCTTCACCGCCCTCCATAACAGACATGCAGGAGTTGGTGGTGCCGAGATCGATTCCGAGAATTTTAGCCATGATATTTTTTCTATTTATTTAAGAAGCTAGGAAATACCGACTCGTGATGTCGGCGGTTATTGAAGTCTTATTGGCAAAACTCGTGCCAGTTACCGCAAAGGCCGATAGAATCGAGGAAAGGCGGACAAGACGCGCCTCAAGCGCGCCAAATTGACGCGCCATGATGAACACTGGGACGACAAGGTGACGCAGTTGGCCTGAATCGATTTTTAATCTTTCCAACTGACCCCGCACGCAGTTCTTGAGATATCCCAATCAGTCGATTAGCGTCTTCCCAATGAGCAAATCCAATCTCGAAGCCGATGCGCCGGACGCGCGTTTCGCCGCTTTCGTTTATTTTCAGGCCCAAAACGGCGGCCTCTTTTTGGGTAAGATCCCCAATCCCTCCACCGGCGAGGCCAGCGTGAATATCCGGGCGGCCGGCAGCGTCGTAGATTCACTCGAAATGCTCTTGGAAAAAACAAAAGGAAACCTGAATGCATCCGAGGACAAGCTCCTCAATCTGGCCGTGGAAAACCTGCGGAGACTCTACGACGAAGTCGCTGCCGAGCAGGAGGAATCTGCTGATTTATGAACACCTTCGAGCTTGGTAATTTCACCGTCGGTTCCGGCGATCCCTTTTTCATTCTCGGTCCCTGTGGACTCGAAGATGAAGACTTCGCCTGGCGCATGGCCCGCGCGCTCAAGGAAATCGCGGACCGCCAACAAATTAAATTTGTTTTCAAGGCCTCTTACGACAAAGCAAACCGGACTTCGGTCGATTCCTATCGTGGCCCCGGCGTCAAGGAAGGCTGCCGCATCCTCGGCGAAATTGGCAAGGAACTCGCCATTCCGGTCACCACCGATGTTCACACTCCGGAAGAGATTGCCGTGGCAGCCGAAACCATCGACTTCTTACAAATCCCCGCTTTTCTTTGCCGCCAAACCGATCTCCTCGCAGCCGCCGCCCAGAGCGGCCGTCCGGTCAACGTGAAGAAAGGACAATTCTTGGCCCCGTGGGATATTGAGCCCATCCTGGGGAAGCTCCGCCATTTTGATTGCCATCGCTTCGCCATCACGGAACGCGGCACCACCTTCGGCTACAACAACCTCGTCGCCGATATGCGCTCCCTCCCCTGGATGCGCGAACAGGGAGTGCCCGTCATTTTTGATGCCACCCACTCCGTGCAGCGCCCGGGTGGACTCGGGGGCACCACTGGCGGGGACGGAGTTTTGGCTCCGGTTCTAGCGCGATGCGCTGTCGCCGCTGGCGTCGACGGCGTCTTCATGGAAGTTCACGAAGATCCCTCGAAGGCCCTCTCCGACGGACCGAATCAAATTCTCCTCGCTGAGATTGAGGACATCCTCAAGCGCCTCCTCGCCGTCCACCGCGCCGCCCACCCGGACTCATGAGGAAACGACTCCCCTCTCTTTTGAGCGCCCTGTGCTTCCTCGCGAGCGCGTGTCAGAATGACAAGAAATCCGCGCAAAAAAGCACCCCTCCTCAAAAGGAGAAAAAAGCCGAAGAGGAAAAAAAGAAGTCTTTGATAAACGTCCCGGCAGGAGCGGTCATGACCGATATGGTGTTCCCTTATTATGACGAGAATCTCAAAAAAATCTCCTTGATGACGATTCAGGAACTGACGGTCAGTGATGACTCCGTTGAAAATGATACTTTTCTCGCTGCCAAAAACGTAACGCTCTGGCTCTTCGATGAAAGCGGGGCGATTCGGAGTACCACCACGATTTCCGAGGGCGACTATTTCCTGAAGGAGGAGGAGTTGCGGGCGGAGGGAGAAATCCTTATGATTGGGGCCGATAACAAATTCGCCGTCAAATCCACCGGCGGAATCTTTTCTCTCGCAACCGGACAGGCCCTTCTTCTGGGCCCGGCAACGACGCGATTCGAACTCCCCAAAAAAGAACCCACAAAACCACGATGAAACTCTTCCATCTCTTCCCCCTTGCCGTCGTCGCGCAATTGCTCGTCGCGGCACCACCAGAAATCGACCCAGAACAGCTTGCCGAGTTCGAAAGGAAAGTGGCCCGCCGCGTCATTCCCAACCTTGATGGTGATCAAAACTTTAAGAGAGCAGACCGGCTTAACAAAGAGGTCGAGGTCCGACTCGCGAGTTTCCTCCGAACCGTCGAGAAGACCACTCTCATTTCGGAGACAAACACCCCAGCTGCAGCCGAAGAAGAGGAAGAAGGGGACCCCCTCAACGATCTCTTAAAACCTAGTCCTGACAGCCTTCTCATCACCAACGACAAGGGAATCTACCTCGATGGTGAGACCTACGAAATCGTCTATCTCGGTAACATTAAGATGGAAGGACAAGGAGTGACTATGACCTGTAGGGAAGACCTCAAAGCGCTCTTCCATCCTCCCGAAGATCAACCGAAGGACGATAAAAAAGAAGGTGATAAAAAAGAAGGTGATGAAAAAGAGGAACCCCTCGCTAAATTCAGCGGTTTCGGCGAATTGAAGCAGTTCACGGCCGCCGGAGATGTCCGCATCAACGGAGTGAATGAAAAGGGTCAAAAATTTAATCTCATTGGTGACCGCGCTCTCTACGAAATGGTCAAGGATGGCGAAAAGGTCAGCTCCACAATTACCTTCCGGGGCGACAAGCTCACCTTTATTCTGGGAGATCCATTGGACAAAGAAAACACCGAGGTCTCGGTCGTGCTGCGCTCCATTTCCAAAAACGCCACCGCCGTGGTCACCTTGAAAGACAACGTGGCCAAAGTTCGCACCAGCGATAAAGGATGGGTGACCCGCTTGGGCCTGCCTACCGAAAAGAAAAAATAGCAAGCCTATGAGTTCCTCCCCTCCCCCACTCCTGGAAGTCGAAGGACTCCAAAAATCCTATGGAGGCCGCAAGGTCGTCGACGAAGTCCGCCTGCGAGTCAATCCAGGCGAAATCGTGGGGCTCTTGGGCCCAAACGGTGCAGGTAAGACAACCACTTTTTACATGGTGGCCGGATTGGTCCGCCCGGACCATGGCAGGGTTTCCTTTTTATCAAAGGAGATCACCCGCCAACCCATGCACAAAAGAGCCCGCCACGGCATGGGCTACCTGCCCCAGGAAGAGTCCATCTTCCGAAAACTAAGCGTCGAGGACAACCTCCTCGCCGTTTTAGAAACCCGTAAAAACCTCTCCAAGAAACAGCGATACGAGCGCGCCGACTCGCTTCTTGAGCGCTTCGGCATTTACCACGTTCGCAAATCATTGGCCCTTTCCCTCTCCGGTGGCGAAAAACGCCGACTCTCCCTTGCCCGCTGCCTCTGCACCGAGCCCAAACTTCTCTTACTCGACGAACCCTTCGTGGGAATTGACCCCATCGCAGTACAGGAAATTCACAAAATCATCCGCGAACTACGGGATGAAGACGGACTTTCCATTCTGATCACCGATCACCAAGTACGCGAAACCCTTGAGATTGTCGACCGCGCTTCCCTTCTCGTTGAAGGCAAGGTTATGATCGAGGGATCCTCCGAGGAACTCGTCAATGATGAGACCGCGAGACGGCTCTACTTCGGCACGAACTTCCGCTTTTAATTCGCGAAGGCAGCCGCGCGTGAGAAATCGCGGTTCCCTTCTTCTAAAGTTTGAAGCCGACAAGATCTTTCACGACTCTATCGGAGCCGCATGCGATGAGCTCCTCCTCGGTAAACCTCCCCGTCGCAACCGCGACGCACCTCACGCCAAAGGCATGGGCGCAGGCGACATCTTTCGGAGTATCACCGATCACGAGGGTCTCTGCGGACGTGAATTCACGACCGGTCGCCAGCTCCGCGCGAGCCAAGGCGATTGGACCCAGTTTATTACGATCCCAGTGATCGTCGCCGTATGACCCGAAGCGAAAATGCTCGGACAAGCCGTAGTGGGAGGACTTAATGAATGCTCCTCTTGCGATATTGCCGGTCATGAGACCGAGGGTGTGCCCCCCGGCTTCAAGGAGCGCGAGGAGTTCGGGGACCCCCTCGAGGACGCGACCTCCAAAGGAGGAATCGCTGAGATTGGTCTCCAGTTTCGGAAGGTAGGTGAGGTAGAATTTCTCTTCCACCGCGGCCTCGAAGGGTTGTTGGAAATGCTCAAACAATCCTCGTATGATCCCGCTATCGGTGCTGCCAGCGAGGTCCAGCGGCGGACCTTCGTCTCCGAAGACCTCGCGTGCTGTCTCGGCAAGCGCAGTGAGACCTGCACCCCCAGTATCAATCAGGGTGCAGTCTATGTCGAAAAGAATGAGCATCAGAATACCGGCGGGAGGATTCTACTCCTCTTCGCCTTCTTTATCATCCTCAGTCTCGACGTCGTCAGTCTCGACATCGTCGAGGTCGTCAAATTCGTGATCCTTGGCTTCATCCTCATGGATGAGTTCGCCGTGGGAGAGCATGAAGTGACGGACGCGCTTCTCGGCTGGAATCGGTGAGAGCACCATTCCGATCGCACGGCCCGCGAGCTTTGGCTCCATGTCGACATGAGACATGCCGGCAAGGTCCTTCTTCACGCGGTCCATGACGACAAATCCGATATCACGGTGGGCATTTTCACGGCCACGGAACTGAAGCTGGACACGCACCTTATTCCCCTCATCGAGGAATTTCTCGGCGCGGGCGCACTTGATATTGTAGTCATGTTCCTCGGTGCGGACACGGAATTTCACCTCCTTCATCTTTACCGGGCCTTTGCTTTGGGAAGTCTTTTTGAGCTTGGACTGCTCGTATTTATACTTCCCGTAATCGACGATGCGACACACCGGCGGATCTGCCTTCGCCGCAATTTCCACCAGATCGAGGCCAACTGACTTGGCTTTTTCAATGGCTTCGCGGGTTGTCATGACGCCGAGTTGTTGACTGTCTTCACCGTAAACAACACGGATTTTAGGAGCACGAATACGCTCGTTCACCCGGGTCATATCCCGACGTGCTCTTTTGAACTTCTTTTTCTTCTTGGCTATGGTTTTAGCAGGTTTTGGTTAGGACTGAGGCACCCAAACACGGGGTTTGAATGCATCCAGAGGGGATGCGAGGACACCTTGGGGAAGGCACCTGCTAAAGATATCTCTCATACGCATGGGACGCGAGTGGCTAACAGCCGCCAATCAAAGCGAGCGGCTGGAGATGTCTTGGGAAATCTTACTGACGAAGTCATTCGTGGAAATACTGCCGAGATCACCTTGATCCCGATGGCGCACACTGACGGAATTTTCTTCCACTTCACGAGCGCCTAGGACTGCAAGGTAAGGAATCCGGTCCATCCGTGCAAGTCGAATCTTGGCACCAATTTTGTCACCGGCATGATCAACGGTGACACGAGCACCTGCCTCGGCCAATTTCGCCGCCAATTCATCGGCCTCTTTGGTGAACTTCTCCGAGATCGGAAGGACACGCACTTGCTCGGGAGCAAGCCATGTCGGGAATTTACCTTCGAAATGCTCAATGAGAAGGCCCACGAAACGTTCCAGCGAGCCAAAGGGAGCACGGTGGATCATGACGGGACGATGGGCCTTATTATCAGATCCGATGTAGCTGAGATCGAAGCGTTCGGGCAGATTGTAGTCCACCTGCACGGTGCCGAGCTGCCAGTCGCGACCGATGACGTCCTTCACCACGAAGTCGATCTTAGGGCCATAGAAGGCCGCTTCTCCGATTTCCTCGGTGTAGTCCACCCCGAGAGTCTGGATGGCCTCACGGAGCGCCGCTTCCGCCTTGTCCCAGTTTTCCGGGTCCCCAACATATTTATCACTGTCAGGGTCACGGAGCGAGAGACGGACGACGTAATCGGTCATGCCGAGGGTATTGAGGACCTTCTTCACGAGACCGAGGCAGCCTTGAATTTCCTCTCCCACCTGCTCAGGCGTGCAGAAAAGGTGGGCGTCGTCTTGAGTGAAGCTTCGCACGCGGGTCAAGCCGCCGAGTTCGCCGGATTGCTCCCAGCGGTAAACCGTTCCGAATTCCGCGAGGCGCACCGGGAGATCGCGATAGGAGCGGTGCTCGCTGTCGAAAATCTTGATGTGGTGCGGGCAGTTCATGGGCTTTAGAAGGAAGCCCTCGATCTCACCGGTGGAGATGAAATTGAGCAAATCAGAGCACTTGGCGCCCTCGTCAGCAAGACGCTTAAGAGCATCACGCTCCACGATGGGCGGAAACTGGCTCTCCTCGTAATACGGGAAGTGCCCGGAGGTCCGGTAGAGGTCAAGCTTACCAATATGGGGCGTGAAGACCTGAAAGTAGCCCTGTTTATCGAGTTCCTCGGTGATGAAATCCTGAAGTTGGCGACGAATGATGCCCCCCTTGGGCTTCCAGAGCGGCAGGCCTTGGCCCACCGACTCATCGAAGGCAAAAAGGTTCATTTCCTTGCCGAGGCGGCGGTGATCGCGCTTCTTGGCTTCCTCGAGACGCTCGAGGTGTTCCTCGAGCATTGTCTTATTTTTGAAACACGTTCCGTAGATTCGCTGAAGCGATTGCTTGTCCTTATCGCCTTTGTAGAAAGCGCTGGCCACTGACATAACCTTGTAGGCTTTGCAGTTTCCGGTGCGGCCTACGTGCGGCCCGGCGCAGAGGTCCCAAAAGTCGCCGTTCTTAAAAATGGAGATCTCTTCGTCCTCAGGAATATCATTGAGAAGATCGACCTTGAAGACTGACTCAACATCGCGCTCGGCCACCGAGGCGAGACGACCGGATTTCGCGAGAGCCATCGCCTCATCGCGACTCACCACGATGCGCTCAAAGGTCGCGTTTTCCTTCACCACCTTCTTCATCTCGGCCTCGATTTGCACAAAATCATCCGGGGTGATGCGGTGCTTTAGATCGACGTCATAGTAGAAGCCTCCTTCCACCGGAGGTCCGGCAGCGAATTGGGCCTCCGGCCAGATCCGACAAACCGCGGTCGCCAGAACGTGGGCACAAGAGTGGCGCAAGCGCTCCAGATCTGACATCTGGTGGCGTTCTTCGAGAGTTTTACGGTCTTTTTCGTCTGCCATGGGAGACGGAGATAAAGCAGGGGGAGGCCTGAATTGCAAGCATTGCCGACTCCGGAAATGCGAGTATTGGTTCTGTGTCTATGAAATCCCCCACCCTTGAAGATCGTCTTGAAGTCAGGAAGAAGCCCTCTGGAGATCCGGTGATGTATCAGACTTGGAGTAATCTCCTTTTTCTTCACTGGGAAATCGATCCCGCACAAATCGCGGCGAGAATCCCCGAGGGGCTCTCGGTGGATCTGCATGAGGGGAAAACATATCTGGGACTTGTGCCATTCTTCATGCGCAAAGTCCGACCGCGCTTTCTGCCCGCGGTGCCCTGGCTCTCAAATTTTCTTGAATTGAATGTTCGTGCCTATGTCCACGATGAACAGGGACGCCCGGGTGTCTGGTTCTTCTCCTTGGATTGTGACCAACCTATTGCGGTCGAAATGGCACGTCGTTTTTTTCACCTCCCCTATCAACACGCACGGATGTCGGCCGAAGGGACCCACTATCGATGCCAGCGAAAGGGCAAATCACAAGATGCTCTCTTTGACTATTCCGGTGGCGAGAATCTCAGAACCGCTGAGCCGGGTTCGCTCGAATTTTTCATCTTGGAGCGCTATCTTTTATTTTCGGAATCACGAAGCGGGAGGATCCACTGCGGCCAGGTTCACCACGAGCCCTATCGTTATTCGGAGGCCAAGGTCCCGGCCATGAGCACCGCTCCGCTTGAGTGGGAGGGCTTTCACGTGGAAGGACGACCGCTTTCGGCGCTGGCAAGCCCGGGAGTCCCGGTGCAAATCCACCCTCTCCGGACCGTGAAGCCGGGATAGAAAAAGAGCGACAGGGTCACCCCTGCCGCTCTTCACACCTACGATCCCAATCGCAATGGATTGTGTTATCTAACCTCAGGAGACCTTTCTCGAAAGAAAAGACCCCGTTGGCTTCTCTCTTTTACGCATAGTTTTACGCATCTTATCAAGCGCAATGTTCTGAAGTTGCCTAATTCTCTCCCGGGTGACCCCAAATTCACGTCCTACTTCCTCCAGGGTCATCGCTTTTTTCTCCCCCAGCCCATATCTGGCAATGATTATTTTAGATTCGCGTTCGTCGAGGGCTTCCAGCAAATCGTCGATCTGATTAATCATATTTTTTTCAGAAAGGACCTCAAAAGGATTCTCGGCCCGCTCGTCTCCGATGATTTCGGAGTAAGTTGAACTCTCACCATCCCCGATCTGGGCGTCCAGAGAAGTGGGCCGATGGGAGGCCCGCTTGAGAAGCGATAATTTCTTGGGAGAAATACCGGTTTCCTCGCACAGTTCCTCGTCCGTCGGTTCGCGGCCGTAGGATTCGGTCAGCATTGAGGTAATGCGACGCAGCTTGGAAATTTTATCGACCATATGAACCGGGAGCCGAATGGTCTTACTCTGATTCGCCAAGGCCCGTTTGATGGACTGTTTAATCCACCATGACCCATAGGTGGAGAGCTTCCCGCCCTTGGCCGGGTCAAAACGCTCGACGGCTTTCATGAGGCCGATGTTCCCCTCGGAAATCAGGTCCATCAGGGGTAATCCGTAGTTGGCATAGCTCTGGGCAATTTTCACAACGAGGCGGAGGTTGGCCTTAATCATGAGGGTTCGAGCCTCTTTATCGCCTTTCTTAATGCGGGCCGCCAACTCGATTTCCTCCTGAGGAGTCAGGAGCTCAGTCTGACTGATCTCGCGCATGTAGAGCCTGAGGCTGCTATCTGCTTCATATCGAGAAACGTTGGCTTGGGGTGCTTTAGGGATCGCTTTCATAGTTTTGTTCCTTGGTTGAGCGTTGTCGACCACAGGCTTTGTGCATTCATCGTGATCACATTGTAAATTCATTCTCTCACGGATTATGACGCACAACTCCCCCTTCTTATTCTTAAAGAATGAATTTTTTTTCGTTTTTAGATGAACGGGAGTGATTTTCACCTTGTCACGGGTAGGCAAAATTCCGAAACGTTGTCCGACATGCACAAACAACTGTTTTTAAGCTCCCTAGCGATCGCCTGTGCCTCGGGAGGAACCGTGCTCTTAAGCGAGCACGACTACGATGCCAACGCCACCCAATTGAATAGTGGAAACGTCGGAGCGGTCGTCGCCACCCTCAGTGACCCTACGGGCACGGGATCAGGAAATGTCGGATCGGTCGACATCAGCGGAAGCGGTACGGTCTGGGGAGAAATCCGACCAACTCCAAATGGCTTTCCCCTCCCTGCCGGAACCACCGCCGGAGTGGATACTCTCTTTGCAACCTTCGACATTTTTGTCCCCTCCACGACAACCTTCTCCTCCACAGGCGGAGGCGTCGATCGGGTCAACTTGATCATTCGTCAGTCCAGCGGGCCGGATAATGCGAACCGAATCAGTGCAAGCAGCAACAACAACTGGAACACCATCGCACAGGACACTTGGCAGACCATCAGCGTGAATGTTCCCATCAGTGCGCTTGACGGAGTTGGATCTCCCATCACCGAACTCACCCCGATCATTAGTTTTTATGATCCCAATACCAACGCCTCGGCAGGGACCGCCGCTTATATCGACAATTGGAGCTTCTCCGTGACAAATGCGATCCCCGAGCCAACGTCAGCGTTTCTAGCTGCCTTTGCCAGCCTCGGCCTTCTTCGCCGACGCCGCTAGCTGACCGCTAGGACGACCTTTCATAGAGCTGGCGGGTCATCACTCGCCAGCTCTTTTCATGCAATCCTCTCGTCGCGGCAAGACAAGACAAGCACGCGACAGAATCACTTTCATCACCTTTAAAGACTCCCGTGAAATTTCATCTCGCCTCGATTTTGGGATTACTGGCCCTCTTCATTTCAGGCTGCCGGGAACCGAATGAGACCTCCGCGGTCTCCGGGGAAAGCGAATGGCACGCTCCCGCATGGGAACAGGTCGCACCAGGGCTTGAGGGGCACGATTTGCAAGAACAGCTCACGACGACCAACCGCCTGTTCACCAAGGTCGGGGACTCAGAAAGTGGGCTTACTTTCCACAATCAGCTGAACCGTGAGAACATCAAAAACTATCTCCTTGCAGGGGCCGGATTGGCAGTCGGCGACATCGATGGCAATGGGCTCCCGGATCTCTTCCTCGTCTCACAAGACGGTCCCAACAAACTCTTCAAACAAACCGCGCCTTGGCAATTCGAAGATGCCACTGCCGAAGCCGGAATTCGTGATCTTAAGGCCTGGGGCGCCGGAGCGGCCTTTGCGGACTTCGATAACGACGGAGATCTCGACCTCTACGTCTGCAATAAGGGCGCATACGATGAAGTTTATCTCAATCAGGGCGACGGAACCTTTAGCGGAAGCACCATCGGTAGTGGGAATTCCTCACTGCGGGCTCCAACAATGGTGGCATTCTCCGACTACGATCTCGATGGCGACCTCGATTTCTACCAAACTGAAACCCGCCTTTTCGGACTGGCCGAAGTCTTCGGGTCCAAGATTGATCTCGTGAAGGATGACGCGGGTAAGTGGCAGCCGCATCCCAAATACGACGGCGCCTTTGAAATCATCGATACCGTCCCGCGCGAACTCGGAAGCCAGGACCGCCTTTTCCGCAACGAAGGGAGCAACGCCGAGCAGCCTTTCCGTTTTCGCGAAGTCACTGCGACTGCTGGTATCAAGGAGTCCCGCGACCACGGCTTGGCCGCCGTTTGGTGGGACTATGACAACGATGGGTATCCGGATCTCTACGTCTCCAACGACTTTCACACCAGCGATCGACTTTATCGCAACAAGGGAGACGGCACCTTTACCGAAGTCATTGCAAGCGCCCTGCCCTACACCTCGTGGAGTTCGATGGGGAGCGATTTTGCAGACATTAACAATGACGGATGGTTCGACTACCTGAGCACCGACATGTCGGCTACGACGCACTACAAGCAAAAGACCATGATGGGTGCCATGACCGATACCGCGTGGTTCCTCGACAACCTCGAACCCCGCCAATACATGCGTAATGCGATGCAGGTAAATACCGGCACGGGGCAGTTCCTCGAGACCGCTTTCTACAGCGGAATCGAGAGCACCGACTGGACTTGGGGAGGCCTCTTTGGAGATCTCGATAATGATGGCCTGGAAGACGCCTTCTTCACCAACGGTATCGAACGAAACGTCCAAGACTCGGACACCAACCTTGGTATGATTGCCGCCAAAGAGGCGGGCGCCAGTCAGGATGAACTCACCGCGATGTTCCTGGACGGACCAAGATTTCAGGAACGTAATCTTGCTTTCAAAAACGAGGGCTCGCTCAAGTTCAGCAATACTTCGAAAGAATGGGGCCTTGACGACCTAAGCGTGAGTCATGGCGCCGTGCTGAGTGATTTGGACCGCGATGGCGATCTCGATATCATCGTCAATAACATGAACGATCCTGTCGGGATCTTCCGGAATGAGGGCAACGCGGGGGGGATTTTAGTGAGCCTCCGTGGCATCAAGAATAACCGCTTTGGTCTCGGAGCGACCGTTATCGCAGAGCTTCAAAATGGCACCACTCTCCAAAGGATCTTAACAAGTTCGCGAGGCTACATGAGCGGATCTGAACCCGTGATTCACTTCGGTGTGGGAGAGGGTGAGCGGATCAAAAAGTTGCTCGTAAAGTGGCCGGGTGGCAGGGCGCAAGAATTCCACGATCTTCCCGCTGGCAGACACTACCGCATCACCGAATCAGAATCAAAATCAGCGAAGCCTCTCCTCGTGACCAAAGTGAAAACATCACTTTTTACAAAAGCGCCCACAAGCCTCGGCATCGACTACGAGCACGAGGAAAACTTTTTCAATGACTTCCTCTCGCAACCCCTCCTCCCCAATCGTCTTTCACGCTTCGGACCCGCGCTTTCTATCGCCGACGTCAACGGGGACGAGAGGCCCGACATCTTCCTGGGAGGAGCCGCCGGATTTGACGCCAAGCTCTTCCTCCAAAGAGGAGATGGGACCTTCAGCCCTCCCAAAATCGCCCTCCCTCGGGAAGATTCACTCTTCGAAGATGTTGCGTCCACCTGGTTCGATGTCGATGGCGACGGCGACCTCGATCTCTACGTCGTGAGCGGAGGAGCCAGCCATCACGATCAATCACCCCATTACCGTGATCGTCTCTACTTCAACGACGGCACCGGCCTTCTTTCGACAGCGGCGCCCGGACTGCTTCCGGACCTTCGGAATAGCGGAAGTAGTGTCGCAGCCTGTGACTTTGATCAAGATGGTGACATCGATCTCTTCGTGGGATCACGGCACGTCCCCGGTCGCTATCCCACCCCTCCGAAATCCAGTCTTCTCGTCAATGAAGGAGGCCGTTTCACAAGTCCCAGGTCCCCCATGGACGAAGCCGGTCTCGTGACGGGTGCAGTCTGGGCCGACCTTGATGGAGATGAACGGGCCGACCTCATTCTCGCGACCGAGTGGGGGCCCATTCGCACCTATCAGAACACCGCGACCGGTTTCATCGAAACCACCTTGCAAGCCGGCTTGTCCGATTTCACGGGCTGGTGGACTTGCGTGCAAGCCATCGATCTCGATCAAGATGGCGATCTCGATCTCGTCGCTGGTAATTTCGGCCTCAACACAAAATACCACGCCGACCCGGCCCATCCCGCGACTCTCTTTGCCTCGGACTTTGGTAACCAAGGAAAACTGCAACTCGTCGAAGCCAAACTCAAGGACGGCAAACTCCTGCCAATCCGCGGCCGGAGCTGCTCGACCACCGCGATGCCGCATTTGAAAAAAAAGGCCCCGACCTATTCCGCCTTCGCCCAAAAATCCCTTACCGAACTCTATTCTCCGAAAGCCATTCAGGAAGCCCTTCGCTTTGAAGCCAACACGCTCGCCTCCACCATCTTCCGAAACGAGGGTGCCGGTCAATTCACCGCCGAGCCCCTTCCCCCTCTCTCCCAACTTGCTCCGGTGATGGCCATCGCAATTGGTGATTTCAATGACGACGGCACGCCGGACCTCGCTCTTGGTCAAAATTTCTTCGACCCCCAGCGCGAGACCGGTCGCATGAATGCCGGCCTTGGCGTCATCTTGACCACCGCAGGAAAAGGGCCGCTTGTAGAACTCTGGCCAGCGGAAAGCGGCTTTTATCAACGCACGAATCTCCGACAACTCCATGCCATCGATCTCGACCGCGATGGCGACCTCGACTTGGTCTCCGCCAACAATGAGCAAAAACCGACAATTCACCTTGGGAATGGCCTCCTTGGAAATTGACATATCTCACAAAATTAAGCCAAGATTACCATCATACCGACAATGAAATACAAACATACCGCAACCGCGCTCATGCTCTCGGCAGCATCGCTCTGCGCTCAAAACACCGTCACGGTCCACAGCGAAGACTTCGAAGCGGGCGGAACGAGCTTCTCAGGTGGCAACGCCAACATGACCTTCGCCATTCTCTCCGATCCGGACGCAGGAGCTTCTCAGGGAATGGTAGGATCAGGAGATCTCGGCATCGTAAACCAACGGTGGGGATCAATCATATCGACCCCTAATAGTATTCTTCTTCCCGCGGGAGTGGAGCCCGGGGTTTCCACTTTTACCGCCTCGATGAAGGTTTACTACCCAAGCGGGACCACCTCCGTCCCGGGAGATCGCACTGGCTTTATTCTGCGGTGGAATGGCGTCAATCAGCAGAACAATAATATTTACTATACCAAAGACGATATTCCTGCTGACACGTGGACTGAGTTAGCTCTTACCGATATCATCCCACCCACAGATGCCAACGGCGTCGCGGTCACCTCGGTCACGATCCTCATTTCCTTCGATGACATCGACGACGATGCCGCGGATGGGCTGGCGGTCCTTGTCGATGATTTTAAGCTCGTTGCAACCGTCTCGGCAGACGATCCCAACTTCCCTGTTCCTTCAGAGTTTGGCTTCGGGGAAATCGATCAAAACAGCGGACCACACACCAAGAGTCTCGTTCTCGCAAATAGCGGTGAAAGGAACACGCTGACGATTACGGCCGCCGAACTCAGTGGCCCAAACGGCGATCTCTTTACCCTCTTGGATTTGACCCTGCCTCTCACTATTGCCCCCGGCGAAAGCGAAATATTGCAAGTCACGGTTGATCCCGGCGACGAACTTGGATTCCTTACGGCCTCCTTGGCTTTTACTTCCAACGACCCGACCACCCCCATCGCGACCGCAACTCTCAGTGCGAACTCTGTGGAGGGATTTGTTGGCAAGGAACTCATTGTGAATGGTGATTTTGAAACCGGTAACCTCGATGGATGGCGGGGCAACGGCCGGTTCGACTACAGCGAAACAGTCTCGCGCAGCGGAAGCGGTTCTTCCGTCTTCAACTTGGCTGGCGGCGCACAATGGGGCGAAGCGCGCACCAGCATCGACAATCCAGACCCCATCGAGAGCATCCCAATCACGGAGGAAATGATTGGCAAAAACTACTTCTACAGTGCGTGGTATTATCGACCTTCGGTTGGCGGCGCTGCCGACAATGATACCGTTCAGGCCATCTTCCGCTGGAACTCCAAAAACGCCGGAAATCACAGCGACGGGCAAAAAACGGTCGGGAGTTTACCAACCGACACTTGGGTTCGCTTCACCCTAGGCGGAGTCATCCCGTCAGTGGACAACGATGGCGTCGCCGTGACCCACTTCGTTCCTCTTTGGAGCTTCCAAGACGTCGGCAGCGATGCGGCGGGAGGTGAACTCATGTATCTGGACGACCTGAGCTTCAAGGTCGATGTTCCGTTCGTCGAAACAATCATTCCGTTGGAAATTACGAACCTTAGTATCGATTTGACAAACAATTTCGTCAGCTTCGACTACTCCGCAACGCCTGGAGTAAACTACGCCGTCGATCGCAGCACCACCATGCTTCCGTCCGGCCAACCCGGCGGATGGCTCGAAATCGAGGAAACCATCCTGGCGACCGTCGCCGTCGAGACCTTCACCGACAACGGCGCTCCTGACGGAAGCCCGGTCTATTTCTATCGGGTCCGTCTTGCCGAGGAGTAAATCACGACAAACTCATCAGATCATAAAAAGAGGCGGTGTCGTACGACCCCGCCTCTTTTGCGTTCAAAAAGATCTCCTCAAGAATCTAAGTTATAAGCGGTTTCGCCATGTTCCGAGGAATCGAGCCCCACCGCTTCGGTATCGTCGGAAACCCGCAGCCCGACCGTTTTCTTGATGATCACGACAATGAGGGCGGTCGCTCCGGCTGACCACACGATCGTGATTCCCAGTGATTTCAGCTGCACCACCAGTTGCTCTATGCTCGAGTAGATTTCACCGGTTTCAGGATTCTCACTCAGTCCCAAGCCACCGAGCACACCCTTGGCGCCGAGGAAGGCCACCATGATCGTCCCGAGAATTCCACCCACTCCGTGGACCGCGAAAACGTCGAGGGAGTCGTCGATCTTAAGCTTATGCCTGACGATTCCGCACATGAAGTAGCACACCACGCCCGCGGTTGCCCCGATCACCAAGGCCCCCAATGGTCCCACATTGCCGGAGGCCGGGGTGATTGTTGCCAATCCTGCCACCATTCCAGTCGCGATTCCCACCACGCCGGTCTTCCCGGTTTGCAAACGCTCGACGAGGCACCACACCAAGGCCGCGGTCGCCGCTGAGATATGCGTCACCAACATCGTCATTCCGGCAGCACCACTGGCACCGCCCTGCGACCCAGCGTTAAAGCCAAACCATCCGACCCAAAGAAGAGCCGCTCCGATCATTACCAATCCCGGACTGTGCGGAGGATGGAGATGCTTGGGGAAACCATTCCGGGGCCCGATCATCTTCGCTAGCACCAGGGCCGAAACACCCGCGGTCGCGTGCACCACAATCCCGCCAGCGAGATCGATCACCCCCCAATCAGCCATAATCCCGCCTCCCCACACCCAGAAAACGGCTGGGGCATACACCAGGATTAACCAAAGGGCGGTAAAAACCATGACCGCCACAAATTTCATTCGCTCCACGAATGCGCCCACGATCAGCGCGGGTGTAATAATCGCGAAAGTCATCTGGAACATCACAAAGACAGATTCCGGAATGCCATTGGTGACGCTCTCCAAGTTGACGCCCTTCAGGAAAATGTTCCCAAATCCCCCCAACCAATCCCCGCCCTGATTATCAAAGGACATCGTGTAAAGGAAAGCCACCCACATCACGGAAGCCAAGGCCGCAATGGCATAACAGTGCATCAGCACCGAAAGAACGTTCTTAGCTCTCACCAAACCTCCATAGAAGAGCGCCAGACCAGGCAGAGTCATCATGAGGACGAGAACAGTGGCCGTGATCATCCAGGCCGTATTTCCGGTATCAATCGTGCCTTCACCCTGAGCCCAGAGTGAGCTCGAACTCAGAAATAGGATCACAAGAAAGGCCCATAGAGATTTTGTTGGATGGTAGTGTGTTCTCATAGTTCGTTGGATGAAGCCCCGAAAGCAGGGGCTAGGGAAGCCATCGAAAGCACTATTCATGCCATTAATGAATTATATTCATTCAGGGGTGGCACAGCCGTTGCTCTCCCACCGGAGTTCAACGAGAACCCAAAAAAAACATGCGAAAGCTAACACAAAAATTGACAACAGGATGGCTACTGACCCTAGCGGTGATCCTATTCACCGGATTCGGTGCGGCAAACGGGCAGGAAGAAACACCCGCGATTCCTTCCGTAACTGAAGCAGTGGCGGCTCCGGCGGCCGAAGAAGTGGATGAAAACAAGGCTGCATACGATGAACTCATCGCCGCACAAGGCGACAACGCCTATGCCTTTGACTTCTTCACAACTTCCATGCTGTGGACGGTCATCGCCGCCGCCATGGTCTTCATCATGCACCTTGGGTTCGCAACTCTTGAGGCGGGACTTACTCAGAGAAAAAATACCGTCAACATTCTCTTCAAGAACGTTTGGATTATCAGTATCGGCCTCATTACCTACGCTGCCATCGGCTTCAACACCCACTATCCGGGCGATTTTAACGGATTCTTCAAAATTGGCGGGCCCATCGGCGACCTCAATGCCGAGGGTGGTGACACCTTCGGATACGGTGGCCTCGGCCTCGCTATGACAGGTTATGGTGACTTCATCTTCCAAGCCATGTTCGCGGCCACAGCAGCGACGATCGTTTCAGGTGCGGTTGCCGAGCGGATCAAGCTCGGATTCTTCATGATCTACTCGACGATTCTCGTTGCGATCGGTTATACCATCGCCGGATCTTGGCACTGGGGTGGTGGATTCCTCTCCGCCCTCGATGTTCCCTTTAAGGACTTTGCCGGCTCAACTGTTGTTCACGGCTTTGGTGGCGCAGCAGCACTTGCCGCAGTCATGATTCTCGGACCACGTGCCGGCAAATACACCGCAAACGGTGTGAAGCCTATTCTCGGCCACAGCATGCCCCTCGCGGCAATTGGTGTTTTCCTCCTCTTCTTCGGATGGTTTGGCTTCAACGGCGGTTCGGTCCTCTCAGCGGCACCAGGACCTCTCGGTCTTGTCTTCACAACGACCGCCTTAGCGGCAGCCGCAGGTGGCATCGTCTCGATCCTGACCTCCATGATCGTTCTCAAAAAGCCTGATCTCTCCATGGCTCTGAACGGTCTCCTTGCGGGTCTCGTTTCCATCACCGCTGGTGCTGATGTCGTCGGTCCATGGGGTGCTGTTGCCATGGGAGCCGTTGGCGGGGTGATCGTCGTTTTCGCCATCCTCTTCTTCGATAAAATCAAGATGGATGACCCTGTTGGAGCAATCTCGGTTCACGGTATTTGCGGAATTTGGGGAACAATTTCCCTCGTCTTCTTCACCACCGAACCTGCCGGCACCTTCAGCCTGATGTCCCAGCTCATCGGAGTCGGAGCAGTCTACGGATTCGCCTTCGTCTTTTCACTCATCCTCTGCATCATCGGTAAAGCACTTTGCGGAATCCGTGTGAGTGCCGAAGAAGAAGCGGAAGGCCTCGACATCACCGAGCACGGTGCTCCGGCATACACCGAGTAATCCTTCAGATTCCATCTCCTTACTTTTCAAGACCGCAGGTTCGCCTGCGGTCTTTTTTTTTCTATTCTTGAAAGTTGATGACTTCGTAGACGACAGGCTGCCCCCCTGAAGGGTCATCACTCAGGGTCACCGCGGCAATAACCCTCCGGGCCGCCAAGTGCGCCTCATCCACGTTACGGGCATGAACAAAGCACAGGGGCTCGTTGGCCTCCACTTTTTGGCCCAGCTCGGGCAGCTCCGAGAGACCGACCGAGTGATCAATCGCGTCCTCGGCCCTCGTGCGCCCTCCCCCAAGTTCGACCACCGCCAGACCAAGCTCGCGGGTATCGATCTGGTGAATCCAACCATGGCGGGCGGACTTCACTTCCAGTGTGACCTCCGCCATCGCGAGATACTTTTCAGGACGATCAACAAAATCCCCGGGCCCTCCGAGTCCCGCGACCATTTCACCAAAGACCTGCGCCGCCTTCCCCGAATCCAACGCACGTCTGAGATCACGACGAGCCTGCTCACGGTCCTTGGCCAGCCCTCCAAGCACCAAAAGCTCGGCAGCGAGCCCCATCACCACCGACTCGAGCCGGGGACGGTCCCCTTCACCTCTCAAAAAACGCACCGCGTCCAAGACCTCGACGGCATTCCCGGCCGTCCCTGCCAGTGACTCGTTCATATCGGTGATCAGTGCACTCGTCTTCACCCCGGCCCCATTCGCCACGCCCACGATACTTTGCGCCAACGCACGCGCGTCGGCATATTCCTTCATGAAAGCTCCGCTCCCCGTCTTCACATCCATCACGAGCGCATCCAGCCCAGCGGCCAATTTCTTGGAAAGGATCGAAGCCGTAATGAGATCAAGAGACTCGACCGTCGCGGTGACATCCCGTGTCGCATAGAAACGCTTGTCTGCCGGTGCCAAGGAGGCCGTCTGACCAATGATCGCCACCCCGCACTTCTTCACGACATTGCGAAAGAGGGTATTTGAAGGCATTGTCTCATAACCCGGAATACTATCGAGTTTATCAAGAGTCCCACCAGTGTGCCCCAGCCCACGCCCGGAAATCATGGGCACATAACCGCCACAGGATGCCACCAGCGGTCCTAGCATCAAGGAGACATTGTCGCCCACACCACCGGTTGAGTGCTTATCAAGCACGGGGCCATCGAGGCCCTGCCACGATAAAATCTCTCCGGAATCCCGCATGCCCTCGGTCAGGGCGACCCGCTCATCCAGCGTCATTCCCTGAAAAAACACCGCCATTGCAAAAGCCGCAATTTGTCCCTCTGAAATCGAGAGATCACCAATTCCCTTGGCAAAGAATGAGATCTCCTCGCGGGTCAATCGCTGCCCGTCCCTCTTCTTGCGGATGATTTCCTGGGGTAACATCGTGTCTAGTGGCTAAAAGTTTGAAGAAGGAGAGGCCAAAGTTTACTCCCCCCCCAGATCCCAAAAATCCCCATGATTCCGGCAAAAACCGGTGGGGCCGGAAGTGGTAACTTGAAAGCCGTGAAAATCAAGCCGACGATAAATCCTGTCCCTAGTGATGCGAAAGCGAGCGCCATGCGCGACACTCCCCCAACCCGGCGAAACTCTCAACCTCAAATCAACGCTCCTTCCCTCACTCTTTCCTCTTCCACTCCCGTAAAGACATTCTATCCTCATACAACAAAGACATGAAACGCTCAATCCTTCTCCTTCCCGCCGTCTTCCTCCCTCTCAGTGCTCAACTGAGAATCACGGAGGTCATGTCCGATAGTAATCATTCGGAAGCCTCGGCCGACGGAGACTGGTTTGAAATCACCAACACCGGCGCTGTTGCAGTCAATGTCGGCGGCTACAGCTTTGATGACGATGATGCCACCGCCGGTGCTTCCGGAGGCTTCCCTGCTTACCTGCTGCAACCCGGGGCCTCGATGATCGTCCTCGACAACGACACCTCGACGACCTTCCGCCCCCTCTGGGACATCGATCCAGCCATCCGCATTATTGCCGGGTCTGAACTGAGCAACTTCCCCGGACTGGGCGCGGGAGGAGATGAAATCTACCTTTTCAACAACAGCAATGGCCTCGTCGACTCTTTCGTTTTCGGTAGCGCCACCGAAGGCTTCAGCTTTGCGAGGTTCAACAACGGGCAAGCTGTCCCAGGCGGACTGAGCAGCAAAGGGGTGTTCGGAGCCTACGAAAGCGATGATCCGGATGAGGATGTCGGATCTCCCGGCGTCTCTACAAATCTCCCCGA
>Ga0222651_1000420_pt1 | contig 27539 bp, 26 predicted proteins | sample AntAcemetagen369_FD_179855 | JGI IMG/M metagenome (GOLD analysis project Ga0222651, IMG submission 179855) | Saline water microbial communities from Ace Lake, Antarctica - #369 | ecosystem: Environmental > Aquatic > Non-marine Saline and Alkaline > Saline | place: Antarctica: Ace Lake...
CCCTTCAGCGATTACGTCGCCGAATCCAATACCGACGCGCTTGCCATCGGGCTGATCGAGGACGCCCCGGTAATCGACTCGCTGGATTCGGTGCTGCAATCCACCGGGTTGGATATGGTCATGCCCGGCCCCGGCGACCTCGCCGCATCCCTCGGCCTGCCAGGCGAACTTACCCATTCCCGCGTCGCGGCGGAAATAGATCGCATTGTGGCGACGGTTCAGGCGCGCAGCAATTGCGGTATCGCCGCCTATGCCAACAGCGTTGCGGAAGGCGCCGCCTGGCACAAGCGCGGCGCCCGTCTCATTGCCTATTCCATCGACTACAAAATTTTCGGTGCCGCATTGCGGGATATCCGTCAGGCGATGCCGGATTAACACGCTGTTTTTTATTATTTTAACATCATTCTCCGGCTGTGACCGGATCAAGCCAGGGCAAAGAAAAACCGCCCTCCCCCGTATCGGGAAAGGGCGGTTGATTTCCGGCTGATACGGCCTGGAAAGGGTCAGATCGCCTGATGGTCCTTGAGCGTCTTTACCTCTTCCGCCGACATGCCGAGCCAGTCGCGAAGGACTTCCTCGTTATGTTCGCCGAGCAACGGCGACGACTTCAGCTTGACGTCGATTTCGGACATCTGCACCGGCCAGGCCGCCATCTTGAACTTGCCGCGCTGCGGGTGGTCGACCCACTGGAAGATGCCACGCTTCTCGAAGGTCGGGTCCGAATGCAGTTCAAGCGTATCGTAAACAGCACCGGTCGGCACCTTCGCCCGGCCCATCTGTTCCATGGCTTCCTGCTTGGTCATTGTCGACGACCAGTCGATGACAAGCTGGTGCACTTCTTCCTTCGCATTGGAGCGTTTGAGCGGCGTGTCGTAGCGTTCGTCGCCGATCAGTTCCGGATGCCCCACAACTTCGAGCAACCGGTGCCAGTGCGAATTATTGGCCCGCGTGACATAGATATAGACATAGTCGTTGGCCCCAAACGGCTTGCAGGGGAACAGACCCATCGGCGCATTACCGCCGGTGACCGTTCCCGCACCCGCACGGCCCGCGGCCTTGCCCGTCACTGCCATCGTCGAATAGGCGATACGCGCATACTGTATCATGGCGTCCTGCATCGCGACCTGGATGCGCTGGCCTTTGCCCGTTGTCTGACGCTGCCACAGCGCACCAAGAATACTGATCGCGGTCAGCATGCCTGTTCCTGTATCACCCAGGGTCGGTCCCGGTTTCAGCGGCATGCCATCAGGCTCACCCGTCGTACTCATGATGCCACCGGCCGCCTGTGCGATCATGTCGAAGCTTAGGAACTCGCTATACGGGCTGCTATCCGCAAAACCCTTCACCTGCGCATAGATGAGCTTCGGGTTGATTTCCTTCACGACATCATAGCCGAGGCCAAGCTTATCGATGACACCGGGACCGAAATTCTCGATCATGATGTCAGCTTCCAGGACCATCTTCTTGATGATTGCGAGGCCTTCCTCGCTCTTCAGATTGACGGTCACGCCACGCTTGTTCGCGTTCAGCAGCATGAAATAATACGCGTCGGTCTTGCCATCTTCCGACGCCGCCAATCGACCCGGTTCGCCCCGCCCGGGCGGCTCGACCTTGACGACATCAGCGCCAAGCCATGCCAGTGCTTCCGTACAGGAAGGTCCCGCTTCGAACTGCGTGAAATCGAGCACACGTATACCGGATAGTGCCGTTTTCTCGTTTGCCATTGTCGAATTCCTCCTCGCCCCCCGGCAGGATTACCGGGTCTGTAAAATCCGTCTTCTAAATCGACCTTGACCCGAAGAGTGATCTAATCGAGCCCCTATGACAATAACCTAAAGGTAGAGGGCGCAAATTCGCAACCCTGCCCCAAACCAGAGGCTACGACAGGGCCCGTCATGCTACACTGCGCAAAGGCCCCATCGTGACCCGAGGATGGAATTTGTTTCAATGACCCGACACCTACTCATCGTTGCGCATGCCCCTTCCGCGAACACACAGGCGCTGCGCGATGCCGTCCTGCGCGGTGCTTCCGGCGACGACATCGACGGAGTCGCCGTTACGGTTAAATCTCCATTCGATGCCGGCCCCGACGATGTCCGCGCGGCGCAGGGAATCATCCTCGGCACGACCGAGAATCTTGGATACATGAGTGGTGCCCTGAAGGATTTTTTCGACCGGATCTACTATCCATGTCTGGAGGAAACGCAGGGCCTTCCCTATGCGCTGTATATCAGAGCCGGACATGACGGCACGGGAACCAGACGCGCGGTGGAAACCATTGTCACCGGGCTTCGCTGGCGCGCAATCCAGGAACCACTGGTCCTGAAGGGTGAATACCAGGAGGCCTTTGCGGATGATTGCGCGCAGCTTGGTGCGCTGATGGCGGCGGGGCTGGAAGCAGGGATATTCTGAAGCGCGCCCCCGTCCATAACAGACCCCATCGCCACCTTGTGTCGCAGGTTGTTTCTACTGCTGCGGCAACCAGCTGCCATCCGGCTGACGGCATGCGGTGCCGTATAAATCCTGCACCACCCCGCCAATCAGCCCGCTAGTGGTGTATTCGCGGCAATAGGTGCTATCCGGTGCCTGCCATGTTTTGACCGGAACAACGCTGTAGCGATTGCCTGTCGTCGGATTATTCCATACCACGGCCTGACCAACCGGCGCTGTTTCAAGGGCGCGATGTATATGCCGGCGGTCCACCCGATCAAAAAACCGGGAAAATGTGCCACGGTTGATAACGATAACCGCTGGCGCTGCATGGCGTTTGTAACCGTATACCGCCGGGTGCTGACGCCGCTGGTTTTTGTGCCAGTATCGCTTGCGAACATTCTTTTTGCGGTAGTCGCGGTGATGGTTCTGATGTTTTCCATAGCCATAACCGTAGCCCGGCGAATGCGCGGCGGCATCACGGGACAACGGCAGTGCGGTCAGGAAAATGGCCAAGGTTGCCGTAAAAACCGGTATCGTAATTCCGAAAAGCCTGTTCATTGTATTTCCTCTGTTCATTCGCGTCCCTTCCCACCCGGCAGACTGGAAAAGGGTTAATTGAAGACAGCACCAGTTTTATTTTTTATTATCATATTTGCATATAATTTTAATGTCAAATAATTATGCAACATTGTTGCCCTTTGCCTGACACGGGTTCCTTGCCTATTGTCGTCGTGAAACACTTACAGGGGAGTGAGACAGACCCATGAGTATCAAGGGCAAGGCATATATCGCGGGGATATTTGAACATCCGACCCGCAAGGCAGTGGACCTTTCCGTCGCCCAGTTGCATGCGGAAGTCGCCGCCGGCGCACTGGCCGATGCGGGACTGACCAAGGATCAGGTGGACGGCTATTTCTGTGCCGGGGATGCGCCGGGCCTCGGACCGCTATCCATGATCGAGTATATGGGCCTGAACAAGCTTCGCCATATCGATTCCACCGAAACCGGCGGATCGTCCTATCTGATGCATATCGGACATGCGGCGGAAGCCATTGCCGCCGGCAAATGCAGCGTCGCGCTCATCACCCTCGCCGGTCGCCCCCGGGCGGATGGCATGGCCACCGGCACCAAGCCGCGCAATTACGGTGCGGATGCCCCCGACGTACCGTTCGAGTACATTTATGGCCCGACCGTGGTGAACATGTACGGCATGGCCGCGCGCCGTCACATGCATGAATACGGCACGACCAGCGAGCAACTCGCCTGGGTCAAGGTTGCGGCGTCACACCATGCACAGCACAACCCACATGCCATGCTGCGGGACGTCGTGACAGTGGAAGACGTGCTGAATTCGCCGATGATCTCCGATCCGCTGCACCGTATGGACTGCTGCGTCATTTCCGATGGCGGCGGTGCGTTCATCGTCGTCAGCAAGGAAATTGCCGACAGCCTGGACCGCGACTGCGTGAAAGTGCTGGGTCAGGGCGAAACCTCAAAGAACCTCAATGCCGGTCAGGTCGATCTTACCTTTACCGGCGCGCGCTGGTCGGGACCACGCGCCTTCGAGGAAGCGGGCGTCACCCCGGCGGATATCGATTATGCCTCGATCTATGACTCCTTCACGATCACGGTAATCGAAACGATTGAGGATCTGGGCTTCTGTCCGGTCGGCGAAGGCGGCAAGTTCGTCATGGATGGCAACCTGATTTCCGGCGTCGGCAAACTGCCGTTCAACACCGACGGCGGCGGGCTGTGCAACAATCACCCGATCAACCGCGGCGGGTTGACCAAGGTTCTGGAAGCTGTCCGCCAGTTGCGCGGTGAAGCCCATCCAAAGGTTCAGGTGCCGGATTGCCGGCTCGCGCTCGCGCATGGTACCGGCGGGTCAATTGGGTCCCGCATGGGAAGTTCCACCGTTATTCTGGGGAGGGCCGACGCATGAGTCAGGAACGCGTCATTCCATCGCCGCCAATGAGCGTCGAACACAAGGAATTCTGGGAAGCCGCCAGCGAAGGCAAGCTCATGGTACCGCGCTGCAAGGATACAGGGCAGTTCTTCTGGTACCCCCGCAAGGTAAGCCCGTTCACATTGAGCAACAATGTCGAATGGGTTGAAGCGTCCGGCAAGGGCACGATCTATACCTATTCGATCATGCGCCGCACCGACCCGCCCTATGCCATCGCCTATGTCACGCTGGAAGAAGGCGTGACGGTTATGACGAATATCGTGGAATGCGATTTCGAATCGCTGGCCATCGGTCAGGCCGTCGAACTGATCTTCCGCGAAAGTGAAGAAGGTCAGCAGGTTCCCGTATTCAAACCTGCCGGATAGCCCCAAGATGCTGCAGGGACTGCGGACCACCGTCTACCATGTCAGCGACCTTGAACAGGCGAAGGCATGGTATTCGGACCTGCTGGGATACGGGCCGTATTTCGACGAACCCTTTTATGTCGGATTCGATGTCGGCGGCTATGAACTCGGGCTGCTGCCCGCGGAACCGGATGAGCTTCCGGGCGCTGTAACCTATTGGGGTGTTGCCGATATCGAGGCGGCGATAGCCACGCTGATCGAAAAGGGAGCCAATGCGGCCGACCCGGTCACGGATGTCGGTGAAGGCATCAAACTGGCGACAGTTCGCAGCCCGCTGGGCAATTTACTGGGCGTAATAGAAAACCCGCACTTCGCCGCGCGTTAGACAGCGCAATTTAGCGACGCGGAAACCAGCGACGCCACGGCTGATGACAGATCGCGGCAATAATCCAAAAACAGGCCCCCCACACGATTAACAGTATGTAGAAAACGTCCTTGGTCCAGCTCATCCACAGGAGCAGCGGAATAATGACCATTATCAGGCCTAGTGCTGAAAGGACGCGTTGTTCCCTGTCTGAAAACATTTTCTGGTTCCCATAGTGTTGTACGGGTGCTGAACTACTTAAATCACATATGGGCCTTGTTGGGAAATCCGCAGTCAGCCAATCAGGTTTAACGGATTCTCAATCGTTTCCTGTTGGATAACAGAATACCGGAATTCGGATACACAGCCTTGTACCCGTAACGCAAATACGGCAAATTCGCGCGCATTAACCAATCACAACGACAGCGCGCCCGAAGGGAATTTCAGATGAGCGAGATTGAATACGACCTGGTAGTGATTGGCGGCGGACCGGGCGGCTATGTCGCCGCCATTCGCGCGGCACAACTCGGCATGAAAGTCGCCTGCGTCGAAAAGCGGGTAACGCTGGGGGGCACCTGCCTGAATGTCGGCTGTATACCGTCCAAGGCATTGTTGAACTCATCGGAAAAATTTGAAGAGGCGCAGCACGAACTCGCCGATCACGGCGTCAGCGTCAGCGGCGTAAAGCTGGACCTGAAAAAGATGATGGCGCGCAAGGACAAGGTCGTTGCCGACCTCACCGGCGGAATCGCCTTCCTGTTCAAGAAAAACAAGATCGACCACATTATTGGTTCGGGGACGATCGAAGGCCCCGGCGTTGTCAAAGTGAAACCCGCAAAGGGCAAGGCCCGTACCCTGACAACCGAGGACATTCTCATTGCCACCGGGTCGGAAAGCGCACCGTTGCCCGGCGTCGAAGTCGATGAGAAGAAAATCGTCACGTCAACCGGCGCATTGGAATTGACCAAAGTACCGAAACATCTGGTGGTTATCGGCGCTGGCTATATCGGGCTCGAAATGGCGTCGGTTTGGGGTCGGCTCGGCGCGAAGGTCACCTGTGTCGAATTCCTCAACCGGATAACACCGGGCATGGATGGCGAAGTTGCCAAACATTTCCAGCGGATCCTGCAGAAGCAGGGTATCGAATTCAAACTCGGCACCAAGGTCACCGGTGCAACGACGAACCGCGCCGGCGTCACACTGTCACTGGAACCGGCCAAGGGCGGCGATGCCGAAACGCTGAAATGCGATGTCGTCCTCCTCTCGATCGGCCGCCGCCCCTATACCGAAGGGCTCGGGCTGAAGGCGGCAGGCGTTGAAACCGACGAACGCGGCTTTATCAAGATTGATGAGCATTTCCGCACGACCGCATCTGGCATATACGCAATCGGTGACTGCGTGCCCGGCCCAATGCTGGCGCATAAGGCGGAGGATGAAGGGGTCGTCTGCGCCGAAATCATCGCGGGCCAGTCGGGGCATATCAATTACGATGCTATTCCCGGCGTCGTCTATACGTGGCCAGAAGTCGCGACTGTCGGCAAGACAGAAGAAGCGCTCAAGGAAGCCGGTGTCGAATACCGTATCGGCAAATTCCCCTTTACCGCCAACAGTCGGGCCCGTGCCAACGACCTTACCGATGGTTTCGTAAAAATCCTCGCTGATGCCAAAACCGATGCCGTCCTTGGTGCCCATATCATTGGCGCCGATGCCGGCAACCTGATCCATGAAGTTGTCGCCGTTATCGAGTTCGGCGGCGCCGCCGAAGATATCGCCCGCATCTGCCATGCCCATCCGACCCTCAATGAAGCCGTCAAGGAAGCGGCGCTCGCAGTCGATGGGCGCCCCATTCATATGTAACAGGAAGGGACGGCGAACGGCATGAATCTGCCAGCCGTTCAACCGGAGCAGAAACCCAAGCGGTCCCGCCTTCTCCGCCTGGTTATCCTTGTATCCGGCTGGATATTCATCGTATTGGGCGTTCTGGGGCTGTTCCTGCCGATATTGCAGGGCATCCTGTTTCTCGCTATTGGCGCCTATTTGCTGTCACTGGAATCGCCGATGGCGCGCCGGGTCATAAACCGTCTTCGGCAACGTTATCCAAAACTGGGCGATACCCTGGATACCGCACGGCTCCGCGCGGCCCGAATCCTGCACCGCATCAACGCCAAATTCCGATAGGCTGAGGCAAAAAAAGGCCCGGAATATCCGGGCCAGTCTATCTCACAAGGCTGCGTGAGTGTTTGATGGGAGACCCATCAGGGTAGGCCTCCAATATGCCGACGAAGACGCCTGTCATCAGTGACGCGGGTCACAGTTCGAAAAAAAAGTCTGTCAGTCCAGATCAAGTGGCCAGACAGGCCGCCGAACATTCTTGTAGTCGAATTTCCGAAGATCGGGCGACGCCAGCCCTTTCGCATCCACAATCAGAATTTCACGGGCTATGGGCTCGAACGCTGCGCGGAAGTGATGCGCCGACTTGACGGCGATAACCGCCTTTTCCTCCGGCTCGATCCCCTGGGAACGGAAAGTCGCGGCATCCAGGGTCTGCAGGCGGACGCTCGACACGATCACATCGATACCATCGATACGCAGGATTGCCGTCGATCCCATACTCCCACGCAAGCCCGACGAGAGTGGCCCCTGCAACGTGAAACTGCCTTCGGAAATAGCGACGACTTCACCGGTTACCGTGAGAGGCGGCGCCAGATCCGGGTCTACTTTCCCGCCCAGGGGCAAGGTCACGGTACCTCGAACGCCGGCACGCTGGCATATCACGACAGCTTCCGGATCGACGATGGTTCCGAATGCCGCATTCTTCAATCCCGCCTCGAGCATTGCGGACAACAAAGACGGGTCGTCACCATAGGCACCCCCGCCGGGATTATCGCTGAAATCTGCCAGAACAATCGGTTTGGGCCCATCGCCAAGCTCCCTGACCCGGGCCATAGCCTGATCGAGAGCCAGCAAGGGAAGCGTAACATTGTCCCGCTCGTCCCAGACGGTATCCATCATCGACTCGGCTATGGTGCGTGCCCGCTCATCCGCGCCATCATAGGTCACAGTGACTGTCGGACCCGCCAGTTCAATATCGGCCCAGGGGAACCCCGCGTTGACACTGACATCCAGAATTCCCGGCTCCTGTCCGTGCTCCAGACAGCGACGGACCAGATCAACCATCGGACCATCCTGACTGCGGCCATGATTGACGCCATCGATCATGGCGCGCCGGGCGACAAGGCATTGAGGCCGGGTTTTCCCGTCCATTGCATCACGGAGGACCAAAGCGGCACGCAACGCCGTTTCGTAAATATCGACATGGGGATAGGTCCGGAAGCTGAACAGCCCGTTTGCGTTGTCGACCATACGCTCCGTTACGTTCGCGTGCAGATCGAGTGATACACAAATGGGAATATCCGGCCCAACATGTTGCCGAACAGCCGCCAGAAGAGTCCCTTCGCCATCATCGGTCGATTCCGTCACCATCGCGCCGTGCAGCGCCAACAGAATTCCGTCGAACGGTCCATCCCGGTCCAGTGTCGTCAGCACAGCGCTACTGAGATATTCCCAGGCCTCTTCTGTTACCTTTCCTGAAGATGTCGCATTCGCGGCAATGGCGCAGGTCAACGCCCAATCGTTCTCACGGGCAGCATCGAAATGCGCAGCAACCTCACTTTTCGTGCCAGCGTAGATAGGCTCGATCGCATTCCCGCTGCGCAAGGCACGAGAACGATACTCGTCGAGACCCGTCGCCACTTTACTGAAGGTATTGGTCTCGTGCTTGATCATCGCGCTCAGGACGCGTTTCCCCATGGATTCCCGCTCCAGTCACTCGGTCAAACAGGTCGCATGCAAATACTTAACCATCTTCGAACCGTCAAGAAGAAGAACTTCAATAAATTACCACAACCTATATGGGCATCACACTGTCAATGACGTAATGTCCGGAACAGGACGTGCAAGCGCGGCATTTTCATTGAACACCTGTTCCAGCGCCAACGCTGCCGACAAGGTGAACCTGTCCCGATGCTTCGGCCCGACTACCTGAATACCGAAAGGCGTTCCAGTATGGTCATAGCCACACGGCAGCGCAACGACCGGATGCCCTGTCAGGGTCAGTCCGGCGGTGATTGCCGATGCACTGATGTAATGCGCCATCTTTACGCCATCGATTTCGCTGGGCGCCGGCTGGTCGAGCGCGAAGGGCGGCACCGGCACACCGGGGCAGATCATCAGATCGAATTCGGCAAAATACGCCTGAAACCGCTGGTAAAGCGCCCCATGTTCACGATGTGCCCAACCGGCCTGCTCCATGTTCATCCCGAGTCCCGCCTCGGTATTAAACGCCACATTGTCGCCGAGCTGATCGCGGAAATTGTCAAAATGATCCTTCTGGGTCGCGACAAATTGCAGGCCGCGTAATATCCAGAAGATATCCGCCGCATGCTCCATCGGCGGGTCCCGGTCTTCACAGCACGCAAACACCGAACTGTAGCGCGTCAGCGTATCTCGAAATGTTTTTCGGATTGCGTTCTGCACCGGCGCAAAACCAAGGTCTTCCGTAACGGCGACGCGCAAGCCAGACAGGTCCGCCGGCGCGATATCGCGAAACTGGCCGGGGTCGTGCGGAAAGGACATCGGATCGATTGTATCCTCACCCGCCATTGCCGAGAGCATGAGCCCAAGGTCCCCGACGCTTCGAGCCATGGGTCCGAGCGTACTGAAGGTCGTAAGCGGTACCGTCCTGCGATCAGACGGTATCAATCCGATCGACGGTCGTAATGCCGCCACGCCGCAATAGGTCGCAGGCCGGCGCAGGCTGCCGCCGGTATCGCTGCCGGAACATAGCGGCAGCATTCCCGTCGCCAACGCCGCGGCGGAACCGCCGGATGAGCCGCCGCTTGTCCTGTCGAGGTCAAACGGGTTTCGTGTCGGCCCATAAACCTTGTTGGTCGTATTCCCACCGGCGGCGAATTCCGGCGTATTCGTCTTGGCGAGAATAATGCCGCCTGCCTGTCGCAACGCCGCAACGAAACGCTCGTCCGTCTCTGGCACATGGTCGCGATAAATCGGCGACCCATAGGTCGTCACCAGCCCTTCGGTATGGTTCATATCCTTGATACCGACAGGCAAACCATGCAATGGCGGCAGATCGTCTCCCGCCATTACCGCGTCGGTCGCTTTACGCGCTTCGCTGCGGGCCCGTTCGTAACAACTGGCAACCACTGCATTGACGGCGGGGTTCACCATCTCAATGCGTGCGATACAGGATTCGACCAGCTCGATAGCCGACAGGCGCTTGCGTCCGATCAGTTTGCGGGCCTCAACAGCAGACAGGTCGCAGGGTTCGGTCATGCCACGCGCCTCCAGTCCGGCGGGGTTTCACCAAGGTCCCAGAACAGACCGGCCATTAGCTGCAGCCCTTCGCGCGCGATGGACGCCAGCATATGCTCGTTCGGTGCATGCTGTGAACACGAGGCATAGGAATGCGGGACCCAGATTGTCGGCATGCCGAGCAGGTTTGCAAAAACCTCGTTCGGCAGGGAACCACCAAGACTGGGCAGGATTGCCGGGTCCTTGCCGGTCGTATTCCGGATCGAAGCGGACGCCCATTCGACCCACAGGTTATCCGGGTCCAGCCGCGTCGCGGGCATATAGGGTTTCGGCGACTTCGTGGCCTGAACCATTGGAAACCCATGCGCATCCAGATGGCGACGCAAGTTCGGCAGAAACGTTTCCGGGTCGACACCGACGGTGAACCGAATTTGGCAATGCGCCGTCGCCCGCGGCGGTATCGCATTAACCGGGTTGTCAGGGTTTCCGGTTTTGAAAGCCAGCACCTCAAACGTATTCCAGGCGAACACTTTTTCTGCCGCCGTCAGCCCGGGCTCACCCCAGTCAGGGTCAATTTCCGGCGCGCTTTCACCGCCATCGATAACCAGGTTATGGACGGCGTTACGTACTGAATCGGGGATGCCGTCAGGAAGCCATTGCGGAACAAGAACCTGACCTTTGGGTGTGGCAATGCTGGAAATGGCATGCGCCAGAATAATTCCCGGATTGGACAGCAAGCCCCCCCAGTTCCCCGAATGATGCCCGCCCTCCCGCAGATCCACATCAAGGTCGAAATTATACGCGCCGCGCGCACCAAGGAATATGGTCGGTCGCGTCGGGCTGAGGCGCGGTCCATCGGAACAGATCAATACATCGGCGGCGAATATGTCCGCATTCTCGGAACAGAGCTGGTGTAGTCCCGGCGACCCGGTTTCTTCGCCGGTTTCAATCAATAGCTTCGAATTGAAGCCCAGCCGGCCGCGCGATTCCAGAACCGTCTGCAACGCGGCAATATTGATACTGTGCTGCCCCTTGTTGTCCGCCGTACCGCGCCCGTACAGCCGGTCGCCGTCCTGCGTTATTGTCCAGGGTGACAAGCCCTCCCGCCATTGGTCATCATATCCAAGCACCACATCGCCATGACCATAGGTCAGCACGGTCGGAAATGCGGGATCCTCGAAGCGCTCGGCAAGCAGGAACGGCCCGCCGCCAGCCACCGGGTTATCAAATATCCGGCAGGCATATCCCATTTTTTCAAACGTCGGCTGCATCTCTTCCTGCAGGTATCCATACAGGATATCCATCCGTGCCGGATTCTGGCTTTCCGTCGGGATTGCAACGCGCCGGGCAAGGTCCTGCAGGAACCGGCCATCGTCAAAATAGGCTTCTATTCGAGTCACCGCTTCGTTTCTGCTCATCAATTTAACCTCATCCCGATTGCTGGTCGCGAGTATCGAATAGGTGACGATGCACACGCAAGGTCTGGCTGCAGGTTTTCGATCCGGCCGGGGCCAGACTTCGGTCCCGTAACGAATGAAACTACCGATCGACGCATGGGAGGGGGCTGCAAAATAATCCGCATGCAAAAGAGTAAACGGAAAATACTGCCCAAGGAAAAATCATTACTTATCCAATGAATTCATTAACCACCTGAATTTTTTGAAGTAATTCACAAGACAAAATTGGCATGAAACTTGCGCGGAAGGCGTATACAGGAAATCCAACAGACAGGACCAAACTATTGCGTATCGACCGCGTTTCATCAGCCAACGCTTACCATCGCGAGTTGCGGCGTAGCGACCCACGCAATCCGCCCGGCCCAAATCATACGTCGGACCGGTTTTATGAAACCGACGTTATCTTCGATCTTACCGCAGAAGCCGCGATGAAAACGGGCCGTGCCGACATCAGATATGCCCGGCAACCAAGAAACCCGCCTGAAACATATACAGAATCGGGAACGCTCGCATACTCCAGCATACCCGTTATAGCCCCGGTAACAATCCGGGAACCGATACGAACAGAGCCTTTAGGTGATGGCAAAATTTCAGACGCCCCCATATCCATGGTCACATTCGATGGCATGTTGCGTGCCCCTGCCCGCGACCAAATCCGTCTTATCCGGGACCCGTCACCGCATCGTGGACAAAAAACCCCGATCGATGTTTGATTTCCGACTGGCGTGCCATTGTTCGAACCCAATATAATCCGGCAACCGCAAAATATCGTTCATTGGACGGTGGCGTAACGGTCCGCCTTCGGCGGATATAAATTAGAAACAGTTGGAGGCACGGTGAAAAATGCTCAAGAACTTTCGTTTTCTGATGCTGGCACTCGGTCTCATCGCTGCTGTTTCATCAGCACACGGTGCCGAGAATGGCACCGCCGCAATAACGGTTACCAATTCTCTTAAAGATATCGAAATCCAGCTCGCCAGAGTTCTCAAGGATCACCTGAACATCAATGCCAATCTGAGCATTCGCGGCGACGATTCCGAAGATCTGGTGTTGAAGGTCCTGTTTAACAACAATCCGGAAACAGGGTATCCGCAAATCAATGCAGTCATTGATACACGTGTCATTACTTTCGATAACGAGAAGAACCCAGTAAATCAGGTTATAAGTATCGCAAGTTACGCGGCTATTACCCTTATGCCGGATACCGACATGCAGCGGTTGGAATGGGTCAATAACTGGAACCGCCGGTCTGTCCCCTTGACTGTTTACGTTGCCGGTGACCGCATAGTCGCTACCAACAAGTTGCTTCTGACAGCCAAGGCACCGATGACCGAAGGGCAATTCGCCGCGTATTTTTCCAATACCGTCCGCTACTGGCCGGCATTGGTGAAAGACCTGAAAAATTCCGGGCTTGTTGAATAACGGATACTTTAGCCACGCCCGGAGACAGTCGGGCAACAGGTTACACAGGGCGCTCCGTTTTCGGTAGTCGGTCGAGTACGGGTAATAGCGCGTCCTGCCACGACAGGGACGCCGCGCCATACTCTTCGTGGAGCCGGGTGAGCGCAAACACCGAATTGCGTGGTCGCTTTGCAGGTGTTGGCCAATCTTCCGTTCCAATCGGCGCAAGATGACGGACCTTTAACGGCCGTCCGCGTTTTTTCATTTCGTCGATTATTGCGCTGGCGAAACCATGCCAGCTTGTACTCCCATCCGGTGCGGCGTTCAGCACCCCGTTCGCCTTCCGCATCAGGAGATACGCTGTTGTGTCAGCCAGCCACCAGGTCGGCGTTGGGGCCCCGAACTGGTCGTCGACGACTTGCAGCTCGTCGCGCTCACCGGCGAGCCTTAAAATCGTTGTGAGAAAGTTTTTCCCCACCGCATCATATAACCAGCTCGACCGGACAATCAGATAGCGGGCTCCCGACTCCATAATCAACCGTTCGCCAGCGCGCTTTGTCTCGCCGTACACGTTTATCGGGTTGGTCGCGTCATCTTCCCGATACGGCGCTGTATTCTCGCCATCAAACACATAATCTGTCGAGTAGTGCAGGATCATTGCCTGATTCCGAAATGCCCAGCGCGCCATCACATCTGGCCCGACAGCGTTAACCGCCAACGCCGTCTCCCGGTCTGTTTCAGCGGGGTCGACGGCCGTATAGGCCGCAGCATTGACGATCAGTTCGGGACGCAGCTCTTCAAGAATGCGTCCCATTTTTTCCGGTAGGGACAGATCAAAATCCGCCCTTGAAACGGCAAATAATTCGCCATGTTCCGGCAGAACCCGCGTCAGTGCACGCCCGAGCTGACCTTCGCATCCCGTCAGCAAAATACGCATCAGCGGACCCCCGTGCTGCGGCGGAACACTATTCGGGACTCTTCGCTGCCAACGGCACTGCCATCAGCAATGTTGCCAGGATCAATACGCCAAGCCACCACCCTTGCCATACGCCGAAACTGAACAGCCAGACCGGCACGATGGTCGACAGCATACCAAACGCGGCTGCGCGCCTGCCCGGATCGGGTATTGTCCCTGCCCGACAGGCCATTAGCGCGAGAAATACTGCGAGTGCCAATGCGCCCGGAAATCCCAGCTCCAGCCATACCTGCAAGGCACCATTATGGGGATGCAACGGCAGGCGGTCCCCCTGCCCGATCGTGACACCCTGTATATTCTTGACCAGGTAACGCTCATTCCCACCGGGTATTCTACGGGCGGAATTGAATCCCCATCCACGCAATGGCTGCTCAACGATATGTCGCGATGTGAACTCCCATATCTGCAGTCGATGCAATAAGGACGGATTCACATGCGGCATCTTTTCCCGCACCATTTCAGGATCAAGCACAGTAAAGGACATTACCGGCGCCACCAGAATTCCCAGTGCCATGGCAGTCGCGAGAACCGTGCGTGTCAGATTCGGGACGATCCAACCCGCCACGAAGGCCACAATACCGATGCAAAACCCTGCAAAGGCTGATTCGTTGGGAAGCATGCTGCCCACACCGACACCCACGCCCAGCATGGCAACCGCGGCCAGCCTGGACAACGACCATAACACCGCCACTGCGGGCCAGATAAAGATCAGAAGCACGCTTGGCAAGCGATTGAACAACTCCAGCGTAAACGTCTCTCCGGGAAACACGACCCGGCTAATAAAACCGCCAGTAGAAACTTCCAGAAGAATCAAAAAAATTCCGGCGAGGATTCCTGCCAATGCGGCCCTTCCCACCGTCTTGCACTCATCCGGCGTAAGGCGGCTCACGACGGCAGAGGCAACCAAGGCCAGTGGCGCAAACACGAATACGGCAAGCCATTTTTCCAGCGCACCGGAAACGTCAATTGTCCAGAAAAGCGATACGCCCGACCAGATAGTCGTAAGGACCACAACAGTCGTGAGCGAACGATCAAGCGGCGGGATCGACTGTCCGCGAAAACGACAAAAGGCGATCAAGGCCACAACCAGTAAAATGGCTAATGGTGCCAGAAAATTCGGCGCAAAAACGCCCAGTACGGGCGCCACCACCGCACCCGTCCCCAGAATATGCCCTAAATGAACCTGTTCGACCCGCATTGTTGCGCATTCGTGTACTGTACCGGCGCCGCGTTGACTATTTAATTCTTCGGCGCCACATGACGCAGGGATAGTCCGGAACTCCCTGCAAATAGGACCGGAAGCACCGTTCTGAGTCACTGTATCAAACGCGCTGTCGATTGGCGCATTCCAGTATTTCAAACGACTGCCGGGTAAAAAAAACCACGAGCACAATTGCCAGGAACCGGACGCCCCTTGCTATACAACACAATACCATACCAATTGTAGGGGCTAAATAATGAAAGCCGTCCGGAACGGCCAACATCCGGTCCGCGCGGATATCATATATGAAATTCTGTTTAGCCCTACCTCAACTGAGGTCATTGCGCCGGGCAACTCAGTCGACACCCTCGATCAGGAAAAGGCGGCTATCGGTTAACGAAAGGCGCAAAGCCAACAGGTCGGCATATTCCTCGGAATCGTAAAACGCTTTCGCCTTTTCATAGTTGGGGAACCGTATCACAACGACACGGCCAAGCGGCGCCCGGCCTTCCTTCGCAACGTATTTACCGCCGCGGACAATGAATTCCCCGCCAAACTTCGCGACAACCGCGGGTGTCCCTGCAACGTACTGCTTATACGCTTCAGGATCCTTGACGTCGATTTCCCCGATTAGATAGCCAAATGTCAATTTTCTCGTCCTCTACCCAGCCTGATCAAGGGCCATCCTAGTAACGCGCGGGAGAAATTACCATTCCCGGTTTTCGGTATAAGCGCGATACAAATTTCAGTTATTCTTAACCGAATTACTCAACTTTAAGTTAAGCGAATAAAGTCATTGTTCCACACGTTTTTCAAACATCGAAAGATTGGCATTGTCCCAACGGAGTCACCTTTTCAACTTGTTAGCCACAAGCATGTTTCCCTTTTTCCGCTATGGAAACGCCGGCCCGGCAACAGGTCCTGCTTCTGAATCCTCATATTTTTCCGTAACAGGCAATTAGAAACCGATGATCAAGGGCACCTGGTCGCGCATTCCGAGTCGCCACGGTATCTGGTTGCGGACTTTTGGATTCCCCAAACTTAGAATCAGTACCAAGGCTTATGTCGCAGCAGGCGGAACAACGGGAATTCTTGCCCTGCTCGCATTTATTTTCATCAGTGTCCTCGGTGGACAGAAAGCCTTTCTGAACGACATCGACAATGTGCATTTCCCACGCGCGTCGACGCTAACAAATTATTCGCTGGAACTTTCGCAACTGCATTCTCGTTTGAACGACGGGTTGATCGAGCTCCTCGTAACAACCAATAGCGGGCCCAATCAGGAAGCGCTGATAGAACAGTCGAGAAAGCGACTGAACCCGATAGTGTCCCGCATGCAGTATATGGCCGCCACCGTCAGTACACTGGATTTGGCTGGTTCGGAAAATTCATCACATGGATCAGAAAATTCATATCGAGATTCCCTGAAGCGCAGCATGAATTCTTATGTCGACAATGCAGTACACGCTGTCGAATTGGCAGCGACTGACTTGGTCACCGCGCGCCAACACATGACCAAAGCTAACGAAAATTACCTGGAATTGAATGCCATCGTCGCCAGCATTGTTGACAAAAGCCGACTGCAAATTGGCGACACTGTATCAGAGGCATATGAAACCATTGCTTATTCCACCCTGATATTCACGATTATTCTCGTTGTGGCGACGACCTTCATTGCGCTGTTCGGCTGGGCGATATCACGTGCCCTGGTGCTTGATCTCAAAGGTATCTCCGAAGATATGACCGTACTCGCTGCCGGCGATACCAGTCTTACGGGCCTGCCCAAAAACCGTACCGGCGAAATCAATCAAATGATCGGCGCCCTACGCATTTTCAGAAAGAACGCGCTCGAAATTCGTCGCGTCAATCAGGAACTTCAGGATCGAGAGCGCGCGACCCGGGAAGCGAAGGAAATCGCTGAACAGGAAAAACAGGATGCCGTCGAACAAATGCGGATTGCGCAGGAAGAAAAGGCGCAGCGCGAACTCGAACTTGTTCACGCCCAAAAACTGGAATCCCTGGGCACACTTGCCGGCGGGGTCGCGCATGAAATCAACACACCCATTCAGTTCATTGGCAACAACCTGGACTTCCTGCAGGAATCATTTGCTGAAATTCTGCCTATCCTCGAAGAGTGCAGACAATTAACGGGCGCGACAGACCCTCTGCCCCCGGTCATAACCGCACTTATGGAAGCTATCGACTGCGCGGATCCCGAGTTCCTCATCGCGGAAATACCGGAATCGATATCCCAATCACAGCGCGGCGCCGGCCATATTTCAGAAATCGTTTTGGCGATCAAGGAATTCTCCCATCCCGGAACAAAAGACAAAACACCCATAGATATCAATCACGCCATTCTGAATACGGCCACCGTGGCACGAAACCAGTGGAAATATATTGCGGACCTCGAAACGAAACTCGACGAGACATTGCCGGACGTCTGGTGCCTGCCCGGAGAATTGAACCAGGTAATACTCAACCTGATCGTGAATGCCGCCCATGCTATCGAGGCTTCAGGAGAAGGCGAAAAGGGCATCATCACCATCACGACGCGACGCGACGGTCAATCGGCCGAGATCGAGGTTGCCGATACCGGCTGCGGCATTCCCGAGGAAAACCTGAAGAAAATCTTCGAACCCTTCTTCACGACCAAGGAACCGGGTAAGGGAACCGGACAGGGCCTCTCGATCATCCATGCCATCATTACAAAAAAGCATGGGGGAGACTTGTCCGTCAGGTCGACTGTCGGCAGCGGTACAAGCTTCACCGTCCGCCTGCCGATCAGCAATGAAAGCAGCGAGGTCGCCGCCGCCTGACGACGGCCAGCCTGTGATACCAAATACTGTGATTCGCGCCAATCCTCTGGCGTACAGGTCCCTCACACTCTCTCGACAGCATAAATCGACAGGAGCCCATCAAAAAGCTCCTCGAACTGCTCATAACGAAGATGCGGTCCGAACTCTTCCATATACGAGCGCCAAAGGTTGACGGCATGGGTCGCAACCGAAACATGGTTTGCGAGCAGAAGGTAGGAATTTTCCGCCTTTGCCAGAAATTCGATAAATGCCTCCGGACGGCCTTCATCAATGAATTGCGTATAGCTGTCTTCATAGGCCCCCAGCACCTTGTGACCCGCCACATAACCATCCCGCATTTTTTCACGCAGACCGGAGCGTTCCTCCTTCAGCGCATTCATTTGCCCCGGCGGCACCTTGTTCGGGTCCGTCGGGAAGCACAAGTCGTCACTGCCGACCCATTGGAACATTGTCTTCAATGACGCGATCAACGATGCAAAGCGAACCTGATAATAACAAATCGCCTTCCAGGCGAAAAATACTTCCGGGGCCTTCTTGAGGTCTATCTGCATGGACCGAACGAATGTCTCTATGCCTTCGACGTCACGGGCCTCCCAGATCTTCTGGAGAAACCGTTCAACGTAATCCTGTCGGGAGGCATGGTCCGTTTCGACGTCGCCTGAAGCGCCATCGCTTCCACCATCAAGCAATGCCTTGGAGACAAGATTCATGATCTTTTCATGGATCGGAAACTGTATCTCGTTCCATTCTTCTTCGGAAACGGCGAAATACGATTCATGTACGCGAGACATGGCATCGCGTTGCTCCACCTTGCATCGAAACAGGAACGGGTCAAGGCTATGCATCGAATCGAGAAGGTTCAGTGTTTTCCCGTCTTCACTGAGCTTGGCAATAATATCTGGTGACGGACTGCCGTTGGTGAGTTTGCGCGCCAGCGTCTTTAGAAAGTCACGCCCGGTATACACCAGCGACTCACCACCATCGTAAATATTATCAATGTCATAGGGAAAATATACGACGGTACTGACCACGACAGGTTGCTGAGAATCCGCAAATCCCTTCATCATCGAGGCCGCAAATATTCGAGACGTTGCTTGTTTTACCGCCGCCTTCTCATACCGTTTGAGGATGACCGACTTGTTCAGAACATCCGTCTTGAAGAGCGTGCCGACCGGATCATCATCAGGAATAGTTTTTCCAATGGAATAACAATCGAGCGCAGCAGCTCGGCCTGATTCAATCAGGTTTCGAATTTGCGACCGATCCATTTTGGTAGGCTTCCCCCCGTTGATCATGACACGCAAAACGGATGTTCCGTTTCGCCAAAATCCGTCACCCCACGGGATAAACCATATTGAAAAAGTGGTTTAAGCGGCCTTAAAGCAAGAGGTTAAAACCTTCTTAAAACAGTAAATATTTTCACCCTGACAATTGGGAACAAACTTTTGCGACGGCTACCCTGACGTGCCGGCGCCGGCAAGCGACAGGACCGCATCGGCAAATGCCTCCGGCGCCTCCTGCGGTACGTTATGCCCAATGCCCGGCAGTGTTCGGCGTTCATATGCTCCAGAAAACCGCCCGGCATGGGGAAGAGATTCGGTGACGGGATGAACGCCGTCGGATTCTCCATGTATCGATATGACCGGCACCGTTATCTGCGGCTGGCTGGCGAGGCGTCGCTCGATATCGTCATAGGCGGGATCGCCCGCCGCGTAGCCATATCGATGCCGATAGGACTGGATAACGACATCGACAAAATCGATATTGTCGAAAGATGCGGCGCTTGCCGCATAGACAGTATCGTCGAAGTCCCAGTCCGGCGACCATAATTGCCATAACAGCCGACAATAGTCCGCACGATTGGCGCTCAGTCCCGCCCGCCCGCGTTCGGTATGAAAATAATACTGATACCAGTAGCGATGTTCCTGTTCCGGTGCGACAGGATTCACCGCAGCGGCGATGTTCTGAATGTTGTAACCGCAGCAGGTCACCAGCCCTTTTACCCGCTCCGGCCACAGGGCGGAAACGATACAGGCCGCGCGGCCGCCCCAGTCGTACCCGGCGACGACCGCCTGCGGAAGATCGAGCGCATCGAGCAGTTCCAGCAGGTCCTGGCCAAGGGCCCCCTGCTGTCCCGAACGCAGCGTATCCGGCGACAGAAACCGCGTTGGGCCATAGCCCCGCAAATAGGGAACGATGACACGATACCCCGCGGCGGCGACCCGCGCGGCCACGTCATCATAGCAGCGCGGGTCATAGGGAAAGCCGTGTAACAGGATGACCGGATCCCCCTGCGCGGGGCCGGTTTCTTCATAGGTGACGTCCAGAACCTTTGTCCGGATCCGCTTTGTGGCTGTATCGGTCATCCCATTCTCCGCAAGTTACACGACAGGCGACATGCCGCCGTCGACATTGATGGCACAGCCCGTAATAAAGGACCCTTCATCCGAACACAGGAAGGTCGCGATATTGGCGAATTCCTCCGCCCGGCCCAAACGGCCAAGGGGAATGCCCAGTTCCTTCGCGCGGGCGTCCTGGTATTCCTGATAGCTTTCCTTCTGATCTGTCGCCAGGTAGCGTTTGAGCTGCTGGTCACTTTCAATCGTACCCACCAGCAGGCCATTCACCAGCACATTATGGGGTGCGCCCTCTTGCGACAGCACCTTGGTCAACGCCATGCCGGTGGCGCGGGATACCGCTGTCGGCGCACCGCCCGCCTTTGGTGCCTTGGCACCAAGATTCAGGACGTTGATAATCCGTCCCCATTTCCGTTCCATCATTCCCGGAAGCACGCGACGGCAGGTACGGATGGCACCGAACACTTTCAGATCGAAATCGGATTGCCATTGTTCATCGGTAATATCGAGGAAATTCGCGCGGAAGGACGCGCCGGCATTATTGACAAGCACATCGACGGGCCCGAGTTGGGATTCCACGGAACCGATCAGGTCATTGATGCTGTCGGCACTGTAAATATCGGCAGTGATCGCCGCGACCTTGCCGCTGCCGGCAGCGTCCACCTCTGCCCTGGTTTCAGCCAGCACGTCTTCGCGGCGACCGCAGATCGCGACATGGGCGCCGGCTTCGGCGAAGCGCAGCGCCATCGCGCGGCCCAGCCCCCGGCTGCTGCCCGTTATCAACGCAACGCGCCCATCCATATGACATTTCATAAATCTTCTCCCTCCAGCGAGATATTGTTCAGATTGACTCAAAAGCCTTCCACGTCTGTATAAAGCAACGCCCCACCGGCTAAAACTCATGCACTGTGTTCATGCGTTCCTAAATTTGAAATCACCATGCAGTGTTGTTCAACAGCGTCGTGACTTGCGCCTATGGCAGTGCAGGCGGCAACAGCCTTTCACCCAGGGTCATGACAATTCCGGCGACAATTAAAATACCGGATATGTCGAGGATAACGCCCGCGCGCAACATCTGTCCGATCTCGACCGCGCCACTGCCGAAGATGACGGCATTGGGTGGCGTCGCGACCGGCAGCATGAAACCCAGCGTTGCAAATAGCGCAACCGGCAGGGCCAGCAGCACGGCGGGTTCGCCCATGCCCAGCGCCGTTGCCCCCGCCACCGGCAGGAAGACCGCCGCCATCGCGGTATTGCTGGCCAATTCGCCGACACCGACAATCAGCACCCCGACCACGAGCAATAATACGAACAGGGGCAGCGCACCAAGCCCGCCAAGCCGCGCCCCCATCCAGTGCGCGAGGTCGGACTCGCCGATAGCCGCCGCGAGCGCGAGCCCGCCGCCGAACAGGATCAGCACATCCCAGCGAATAGATGCCGCCTCGTCCCATGACAGCAAAAACCGGCCCCGCTTCAGGTCCACCGGTAACAAAAAACACAATACCGCACCGGTCATCGCGATTCCCGCATCGGACAGCGGCACCCCCGGTAATGCGTCGGCTAGAAACGGCCGAAAAATCCAGCAGCCGGCGACCACCAGCATAAGAATGCCAGTCATGTATTCTGCGCGGGAGACAGGCGCCAGTTTTTCAAACGGTTCAGGCGCCGCATCACCCGAGTTCCCTGAAACGTGGAACGCCACATGGGTCAGCACGAACCAGGCAAGTGGCAGCATGATCAGTACAGCCGGAACACCAATCAGCATCCAGCGCAGAAAATCGATTTCAATGCCATGCGCACCCGCCATATAGGCAACGAACAATGCATTGGGTGGCGTGCCGATGATTGTCCCCATCCCGCCAATGGTCGCCGCATAGGCAATCCCCAGCAGCAGGGCCGGCGGAAAGCCATCCTGACCGGCCCCTGCCCGTTTCTTGAACGCGGGAATAACCGACAGCCCGATTGGCAGCATCACCATCGCAGTCGCAGTATTGCTGACCCACATGCTAAGGAACGCGGTGACACCCATCACCCCTGCAATCACGCCGCGCGGATTTGACCCGGCAAAATGCAGTACCGTCAGGGCCAACCGCCGGTCCAGCTTCCAGACATGCATAGCGCGCGCCAGCAGGAACCCGCCAAGAAACAGGAATACCAGCGGATGGGCATAGGACGCCGTACTGTCCTCGATCGCGCGGATACCCAGCAGCGGAAACAGCACCAACGGCAACAGCGCTGTCACCGCCAGTGGCACGGCTTCGGTCATCCACCAGACCGCCATGAGGATGCCAACCGAAGCCGTTGCCCAACCCCGGGGCGACAGCCCCTCCGGCGCCGGGCTTGCCAGCATGATGGCAACGACGGCCGGCCCGAGTAGCAGGCCGATCAGGCGGTGGCGCGGCAGACCCGATTCTTTCGTTTCCGGCATACCCCAGCCTAACGCGTGATCAGAATGGAGGATAGGCCAGACGATTGCGCAACGAAGGCTACCCGGGCTAACCTGACCTGCAAATCACAGGAGGCTTGGCATGGCGGAAACAGCGATCTTCGAACCGGGCGGCTATCGATATGTGCGCGGCCCCTTCCAGTATTCCGCTGGCGTCGCAGCGCAACCCGGATTCGCCATCGAGCGCGTCCGCTTTGCCCACCCCAAGCCGATGGTCGAAGGCTTCCGCGCCATAGAGGAATACCTGACCGCTTTAGGGCGGCCCTTTACTGCCTTCTGTGCCTGTGAGCTTCGATCACCGGCACCGTTTACCGAACAGGGCTTCATCGATTTCAACCGGGTCTATGTCGGCACGCTGGAGCGCTGGGGTATTTTCAAGGACGATGAAAACCCGGTTGCGCGTTCCAATGTCTGTCCGGAAATTGGCGCACCACCGGAGCCCAGTTTCGAGGCATTCAGCTATACCGTACCGGCACCGGAAACGGATACACCAAGTTTCGTTATCGCCGGTTCCGGCGAAGCGCCCGAAGGACCCGGCGATTATAGCGAACGGATCATCCGACTCGGCGATACGTCACCCGACGCGATGCGCGAAAAGGCACAATACGTGCTGGGCGCGATGGAAGCCCGCATGGCCGCCCTCGGGGTTGGCTGGGCGGATGTCGGCGCGACCCAGGTTTATACGGTGGAGAACATCCACGGCTTCCTTGTCGAGGAAATCATCCGCCGGGGCGCCGCACCTGCGGGTGTCACCTGGTATTACGCACGCCCCCCGGTGCAGGGGCTGGACTATGAAATGGACCTGCGCGGGGTGCCGGTGCAACGCGTAATCTGATGCCGCCGCTCCAGACCCGAATTGTCATAAAACCGTAATTTGGACGGCACTTAAACGACATCTGGAGACGTTAGGTTTTCCCATCCAGTAATGTGGCTATGGGAGTTTTATTGTGAAAACCAGCAACGTCGTGACAACGACAATCCACGAGTCTGCGAGCGAACCCGAATTTAGTCAGCTTGCCGACCGACTAATAACCCGGCGGGGATTCCTGGGCGCATCTGCAGCATTTGGTACGGCCGCCTTTGTCATGGGTACCACCGCCCTGACGCCCGCAGCGCTAGCCACTGGCAGCCTGGTCGGTTTCCACGCCATTCCGGCGAGCGGTGCCGACACCATCACTGTCCCCGAAGGGTATAACTGGGATGTCCTGTTGAGCTGGGGCGACCCGCTGTTCAGCAAGGGAACACCGTTTGACCATGCGACGCGCGGCAGCGGTGAATCGCAGGAACTCGCCTTCGGCGACAATAATGACGGCATGAGTTTCTTCCCCCTGCCAAATGGTCGTGCGGTCATGGCGGTGAACAATGAATACGCGAACCTGGAATGGCTGTATCCAAACGATATAGAAGCGAAAACAGCCGAAGACGTCCGCAAGTCCAAGGCCGCGCATGGCATCTCTGTCTTCGAAGTCGAGCAGCGCGATGGCAAATGGCAGGTGGTTCTGGATGCCCCGCGGAACCGGCGGATCACCGCCGACACACCGATGGAAATAACCGGTCCGGCCGCCGGGCATGATTTGCTGAAAACGCCAGCCGACCCGACCGGCACCGTGGCGCTCGGCACCTGGAACAATTGCGGGAACGGCAAGACTCCCTGGGGCACCTATCTGACCTGCGAGGAAAACTTTAACGGCTATTTCGCCACGGACTCCGATTACACACCAACAGCGGCGCAGAAACGCTACGGGGTCAAGACCACGGATCGTGGCACCCAATGGTACAGGCATGATGATCGTTTCGACGTGGCAAAAAGTCCAAATGAACCGAACCGTTTCGGGTACATCGTTGAAATCAACCCCATGGACCCGAACAGCACACCGATGAAACGGACAGCACTGGGTCGCTTCAAGCATGAAAATGCGGAAGTCGCCGTCGCCGAAAATGGCCATGTTGTTGTGTATCTGGGCGATGACGAACGCGGCGAGCATCTGTATCGGTTTGTGTCCCGGGACCGTTATACGCGGGGCAATGACCCGGCCAATACCAACCTTCTGGAACACGGTACGCTGTATGTCGCAAGATTCGACTATACCGGCGACGACCTGTCAGGCCGAGGCGAATGGCTGGAACTCACATTCGGCAAGAACGGGCTGACCCCGGAAAACGGTTTCAACAGCCAGGCGGAAATCCTGATCCATGCACGACAGGCAGCAACGCAGGTTGGCGCCACGACGATGGATCGCCCCGAATGGGTCGCCGCCCATCCCAATCGGGTGGAAGCCTATTGCGCGCTGACCAATAACAAGAACCGCGGCGTGAAGAAAAATGGCGGTGGTATTGCCCAGACAATTGGCGGCCCGAACCCGCGTGAGAAAAACAACTACGGTCAGATTGTTCGCTGGCGGCCCGATGGCCAGGACCATACCGCCGAAACATTCTCATGGGATCTCTACGTGATGGCTGGCAATCCGAATGTCCATACTGACTCGCTCTATGCCGGTAGCGCCAACGTAAACGCCGCGAACATGTTCAACAGCCCCGACGGCCTTGCCTTCGACAGCGACGGACGGCTGTGGATTCAGTCTGATGGCAATTACGGGAACGAGGGCGACTTCGCCGGGATGGGCAACAATCAGATGCTCTGCGGTAATCCGGAAACCGGCGAAATTCGCAGATTCCTGACGGGCCCCATTGCCTGCGAAATCACCGGGATTTCTTTTACGCCGGACAGTAGAACCATGTTCGTGGGTGTCCAGCATCCGGGCGAAAAGAAGAAGCCCTCGCACTTCCCGGGTGGCGGTGACACAGTACCGCGCTCATCCGTCGTTGCGATCACCAAAAACGATGGCGGCGTGATCGGAAGCTGACCGCACAACGCAAAGCAGACCCAGGCACGGTGGTCGCCCTAATCGGCGGCCGCCGTTGCCGTTCTCGCACCGCGTTTCAACTGCATCACGCTGAGGATTGCAAACAGGTACATCACGGCAACAGCAACGAATACGAAACGGAACTGGCCACCATCCATCAGCCAGCCGAACAGGATCGGCCCGGTGGCACTGCCCAGATCCAGACCCGAATAGACAAACCCGAACACCTTGCCAGTGGCGCCTGGCGGCGTAGCCCCCCGGATCAGAATATCGCGGGACGGCCCGGTCGTGCCGATGAAAAACCCGGCACCAGCCATCATCCCGATGATAACCGGCATCGGCATATCGAAGATTGCAATCGAGCCCATGAAGAGCGCACCCATCGCCAGGCCCGTGGTCGCAATCAGCGCATGGTGCGGGAAGCGATCCGCGCATTCCCCCCCGACGACAATGCCGCATGCGCTGGCGCCGAGATACGCTGTGAGTGCCATTCCCGCGATGGCGACAGGCGAATCGTAAAGTTCGATTAGCGCCGCGACGGAAAACTGCTGTATTCCCCCGGTTCCGGCCGCTGCGATCATGGCAAAATAGAAAAAGGCAGCCATCAGCGGCAGGCTGGTTACAAGCTGCCGGTAAAAATCCACGCTCGGCGTTTCCTGCGGCGCGTTATCATCACTGCCGCGCGGCATCTGCAGCACGGACCGCTTCGAAAAAATCACGACCGCCGCGATGATCCCAAATGCCCCCGCAGTCATCAGCGCGACGCGCCATCCAGCAAAAAGCGCCAGGTTGAGAATAATCACCGGCGACATAAAATAGCCGATGGTCCCACCTAGCCCATGCAATCCAAAAGCACGCCCGATCCGCGCCGGGCTGACCTTTTCCGAAAGGATAGACAGATCCGCCGGATGGAAAACACAATTGCCAAATGCCGCCATGACCGCCAACGGCAGCAACATCCAGTATTCCGTCGCGAAACCCATCAGGAAGACCGCCGACGCCATTGTCACGACACCGAATAGCATAAGCCGGTCCGCACCATGCCGGTCGACCAGGATGCCGACGAATGCCTGGCAAACGCCGGACACGCCATACATCAGCGACACGACGAAACCGAGCGCGGTATAGCTGACGGTAAATTCATCCCGCAGCAGCGGCACCAGCGAGGCCAGCGCCATCTGATAGAAATGCGAAAGCAAGTGGGCAAACGCGACCATTCCGATCACAAGGGTATCGGAGCGTCCGGCGGTATCTGTTGCGGTCATGTTGAAACGTTCACTCAAGAAATTCGAATTTTCACATGATGCGCCCCGCCGCTCTAGCACGCAAGCACAAGACGAGGCCCATGATATTTTTGCACGCGAATACAAAGCGTTATGCCAGTGTAGCGGGCACACGAAACTGTGACTTCTGAACAGTTGATCGGCGACGTCGCGCGGATAACATCATACCCGCATCTGGCGCGGAACTGCGTAAGAACCATATAGAAGATGGCATTCCGGCCTGAAGACATCCGGACAGGGAGTCCGGTACGGAAACCGTATCGTTCGTCACATTACACGAAGGAAGCATCATGCACC
>Ga0222651_1000421_pt1 | contig 27452 bp, 17 predicted proteins | sample AntAcemetagen369_FD_179855 | JGI IMG/M metagenome (GOLD analysis project Ga0222651, IMG submission 179855) | Saline water microbial communities from Ace Lake, Antarctica - #369 | ecosystem: Environmental > Aquatic > Non-marine Saline and Alkaline > Saline | place: Antarctica: Ace Lake...
GAAGCTTTTAGGAAATCCCTCCCTGAGGAGGGTTGTGTCCATGCCACAAAATTAACACGAAAAATAACTCCTCAAAGCTTTCTAACACTTTAATTTACAGGCTGATTGTTTTTAAGCGTAATTGCTGTCAACCTATGGGGGCAATGCTATTAAGTTAAGGTTTACTGATAAATAATTTTGTATCCCAAAAATGATTTTTTGGATTTTTGTGTCATTTAGCGTGCCTTTCATTAGGTTTAGGGTGTTCTCTTCCCTATCCGTATTTTAAGGATTTACCTTTGTAGGGCGATATGTGGTGGTTAGTTCTTTTCTCTGGGTTTAATCATTCATCTATAGTATTGATTTGTCCGAGTAGGTTTGTCTAAACTGTTTCTCGAAAATTTCCTTCCTTCTTTTATTGCTACCAGGGTATGGCTAATGTTTTCAATCAATTTATCCAGAAGTTTTACCACACATTTAAAACTAAATAATTCTACTATGCCTGCTCTGAGGTGTAAAAAAGCATTATTCCAGTTGTATTTGTAGGTCAATTTCCTTTTTCCTGTCTTCTTTTTGATCTCCTCACCGGCTGCCATTCCAGCCAGTGCCACCATGTTCATAGCCAGAATATGGGCGTAAAATTCCTGATAGATTCCCTCTGGTTTCCGGCAACCGAATTGCTCTACTTTCATTTTAGGCTTTAAATTTTTTATTCCTTCTTCAACTCCCCATCTCATCTGGTAAAGGCTCCCCATCTCCTCAGTGCTAAATGTACTTTCTTCCAAATTGCTAACAAGCAGTTCGGTTTCTCCGGAATCCAGAACCGTCTTGGTTACCCTTACCTGTAGCGAATCTTTCGTTTTTGAGGTTTCCTTCTCCGTTTTACTTAGTGTCCATTCAGTGATAAAATCCATCCTGGGGTGAGCCATCACCTGTTTAGCAAAATTAGTCATCCCAATAGGCATCCGAATGCAAAAGGCTCTTAGTTCACGAATCATTCGGCACACATTATGGAAATAGCCAAAATTCCTATCCAAAACTATCAGATCGTCCTCTCTGATAGGAGCTTCTGACAGGAAGTCATCGAGTAAACCCGATTCGCCTGTACTCATCCTTCCAAGTCGTGCCTTAAGTGTAAACCCTGTATTTACGTCATAGAGCAGGAATATCCTTACCAGAGAAGCTTTTGGATTGGTAGAGCCAACACCAAAATAACCTCTGATTTGTTTGGAGGCAGGCAGGTTTAGGGTACTTCCATCCCCAGCCAAAATCCTGTATCCCTTCCATCGGGTTGAGACAAAACCTTCGTAAGCTTCTGAGCTAATAGCACAGAGATCAGAAAAGAACTGCCAGTCGATTTTATATTGCGCCTGAGTAAAGGCACTACCAGTAACTGCTTGTTTATTGAGCTTGGAGAGAACGCCAGAGGAAACAAATTCTGCTGATTCTTTAAACAACTGAAGAACTGAAAGAGCTACAGCCTGAAAATCAAGAGGGGAAGATCTGGAAAAATAGGACTTATTTTGACAGTAAATAGCCTGATTATAAGGTGATTGAATTTTTTTAAAGATTTTTTTTGGACATTTGCAAAATATGTCCACCGTGTTTTTGTTGGTATTGTGTACCTTCATAGCTACCTATTTCTGTTGTTTCAGGTTACTTAAAGCAAGCCAGTTTTCATAAGAAAAACCTCCTTATTATGCTTTAAAAGGTTCTTTTTTCTTAACTTAATATCATTGGGGTAGGGATAGCATGGCATAATTTGCACAGTATACCATTTTGGAAGGCTTTGGGGACATATCATTTGGCTGAAGCCAAAAATGCCAGATAGAACTCTTCAGTCATTATGCCTTTTTTGTTAGCCGCATCACGTATTTGTTGTTGGTGCAGAAATTTATCAGTGTATTTTCTTGCAATGTGCATTCAATTTGCGCTTTAATTTTCTCCTGCCCAAACAACAGAATATTCAGCTTTATCATAGGAGTCTAACGTAGAATAATATTCGTGAAATGGCTTTCCAGGATAATGATATTATCATATGATACTATCAAAATTAGCAAATAATAATTTCAGCTTGCGGTGATTTGAAATTAATGCTAACATATAGCTAAAGTGCATCCTTCACTTTATTCGCCATGCAATAATCCCTCAATCTATTGCTCTTTTAAGGCTTTTAAAAGAATTTTATTGCCACATGTGGATAATTTACTATGATTTTGCCGGATTGATGTCCCGTATAGGAAAATTCGTTTACGCATTGGTTCTCCTATTCCTTGGGTTTTATTTGACCTTGATTCGAATGCATTGATTAGTAAGGTTATACATCTAATTTGAGTCGATAACGATTTATTGTAGCGTTACTTTTTAACGGCCTTATGGAAATTAGTAAAATTAGAATTATTGATTTCGTTGATTTCGTTTTTTTTACACCCCAAGGACTAATTTAAAGCGTTTTAATACCCTTAATGTGTGCCGCTAATCGCTTTTTTTATTCCTTAGTATTTTCACTGTACGACAGTACATGATTTTTGCAAAATTATAAGAACAGCTTCATTCATTTGGTTCAAATGTAATATCAAGTTGCTGCACTTTTGGGTGTTTTTCTGGTGTTAGCGAAAAAAAGATTCTGATGACACCTTCCTCTGCTTTTATATTAAAATTGCCTCTAAGTTGATTCCTCGGCTCAATATCAACTACATTCTCTATAGATCCGGCCTTATCCAAAACATTTTGTATTTCTTTCATGCGTTCTTCCCTGGATTTATCAAGGTAAAAGTTCTCTGCCAATATTTCGGCTTCCAACTCATTGTCCCAATGCTGAATCAATTGAATTATTTGTGCTTGTCGTTCAATAAGAATATTTGAAACAGGAAGTTGTCTTGGCTTTAATGCTAAGGTTTCAAACAGTAATTTGCCTATCTCACTATAAGGCCATGGACTTGTGTAGGTGAGGTTACAAAAAGCCATTAGGCCAATACCGTATTCGGGATAAAATCGATAATTACTTCCAAAACCTGGAAGAGCACCTCCATGACCAACTTCCTTTAAATTATTGCAAAACGCTGTTACCCCAAGTCCATAACCATATCCAGAAATTATGGCACATGGATCTCCATTAAAATCGCTTTCATTTGCATACAAACTTGAGTACTGTGGTGTTTGCATCTCCCTTAGGGAATGCCTCCTTATAGGCCCATTGTCATCGTCACTCCTTGGAGGCCATGCAGAAAGATGAAAACTGACGTATTTACTGAAATCTTCGATAGAGGTAATCAGCCCTCCCATTGCGCCATAGGCTCCATCATGAAGCATTGGTTCTAATTTCCACTTTTCGTCTTCCCAACGGTAACCCATTGCCAATTGCCCGGATGGAACACTATCGTATTCCCAATAGGTTTGGTCCATACCTAATGGCTCAAGGACATTAATTCTAATATAGTCTTGGTAGGGAATCCCAGATACGCGTGAAACAATGTTTCCCAGAAGTGCATAACCTGTGTTGCTGTATTCAAATTCGTAAGAAGGAACATTGGAAAAAGTGACTCCTTCACTAAGGAGGTTTTTCAACATTTGATCAGGCTCATCTAATTGTCGGTCTCCCCATGCATTGTCTTCTGGAAAGCCAGCCGTCATAGTTAATAGATTTTCAATATCAATAATGGGTGCATCATTGGTAAGGTATTCCAGCGTAGCCATTTCAGGAATATACTTACTAACCGGATCGCTCAATGTCAGCTTTCCATCCTCCTTAAGTTTCATTATGGCCATAGCAGTAAAACTTTTGGTCATGGATGCTATTCTAAATGATGACAATGGGGTTGCAAGTGACCCCCTCTCAATATTTATTAATCCCGTAGCAGCTGATATCACTAGCTGATTATCGACAACAATACCGTATGCAATTCCCGGAATATTTTCAGCCTTGGCATGGTTTTCTATTAATTTCTGTATTTCAGGGGCAATGCTTTTAATTTTTTCTTTCCGATCATCAGCTGTAAAAACAGGTGCTTTGTAAGTATCAGAATAGGCTTGAGAAGAGTGTTCAGCTTTCGGGTCAGGTGATTGTTTTGTATTACAAGACAAAACAATTGCTCCTACGAAACAATATAGAAGGTAACTATTTAAGGCTTTCATAATTTACATGTTTGGTGCTAATGGCTCGGCAAAAATGCTTGTGCCTCACTTAGCAGACGAAGTACTAAAAATAGCGAAGCCAAACAAGTACTACAAAGCTTCCGTGAAATAAAAGTCAAGTAACAGATAAACAATGAATTAGAGCGAAGTAAAAAATTCGATAAGGCGCCATTGGTAGCCTTATCTTAAAAGTAGCGGAAAGGGACTTTTAATGTAAATACCGACAGTCCCATGCTTTACAAACCACCGTATGCGAGATTCCCGATCGACCGGTATGGTGTGGGAGTCTGACTGGACTTGCTAAAGATCATTGTCATCAATTTCCTTACCCCTTCAGCCACCAAGACTACATAAGACCTAAGCCTAATAACCTGATTTCGACCCAATTTCATAACAAAATTGTCATCGGTAGGCTTAGAGAGGGCTTTGAGTGGAGAAAGCCGTTGGAATCCCTAGCAAGGTGGGACTGCCACACCCTTTCCCACCTCAGCCACCCCCAAAAAGGGTTCGAAGTGACGATTTAGTCCGTTTTTTAAGATGATCTTATTTAGCACTCCGGTTAATATAAAGAGCGTTTTAATACCCTTAATATTCGCCACTATGCACTTTTTTAATTCCTTATTATTTTCACTATACGACTGTACATGATTTCTGCTAAATTCCAGTCATATCCATCAAAATTAGTAGTATTATTAAATTGAATAACAACCGTGTCGATGTCTTTATGGTATTTCGCAATACTCTGATAGCCAAGAACCAGACCTGTATGTTCGTACACGTAAATCGAGAAATAGATTTCCCGTTCCGCTTCGTCAAACAATGAACCATCGTTTAATGCTCTCAAGAATATGCCCACATCAGCTGCTGAAGCTAACATTCCCTGCTCCTCCGTCTTAAAATCTTGCTCCTCCCCCACATAGACAATCATTCCATCAAAGCCATGACCAATTGCATCATTTACTTGCTCTTGAACTGTACCCGATAATGGCAATATCCAAGCCTTTACCAAAATCCATGGAACAAACGCCAAAGAGCCTATGCTTGCCATAATAAATACTATTCTGAGTATTCGTTTTGTCTGTTTCATAGTCCTACTATTTCAGGCCGATGCGCTTTTATTAAATTGCTCAAAATAAGGTTTTGTTATCGGAAGTTTGTGTTTTTTAATGTTCCATGGCTAAAACTACATTTCCTCTTTTATGCCCTTTATCAATATACCTATGGGCATTTCCTGCTTGTCCCAAGGGATAGCTTCTATCCATGATTGATTTTAGTTTGCCTGCTTCAATGATCTCTTTTACTTCTTCAAATAGTAGCTTAAGTTCAGCAACGGGTCTTATCCCGGTAGCTGAAAACTTTGCTTTCTTACTTCCAAATATTGAAGTCCACAACATTTGGAAAAGGAGAGGCATCCCCAGTACAGGTGAAACATAAATACCCTTTTCAGTCAACGACCTTTTGCATGCTGAAAAGGACAGCTGCCCTATTGTATCGTAAATGATGTCATAAGTTTGCTGGTTTTCAGAAAAGTTCTGTTTGGTGTAGTCAATAACCTGATCGGCGCCTAATGACTTAACCAATTCAATATTCGTGGTGCTACATATTCCAGTCACTTCGGCACCATAGTATTTGGCAAGCTGTACCGCAGAGGTACCTAAACTTCCAGAAGCTCCATTGATCAAAACTTTTTGGGCCTGTTTTATTTCAGCCAAATCCTTCAGGAAATTAATGGATGTTAAAGGCCCGTCACAAACTGGAGCGGCTTCTTCAAAATTCATATTATCTGGCATGGTGGTAATCACGCCATCTTCGGGAAGACATAGGTACTCAGCTTGTGTACCATAAGTCACTATAGACTCTCCGAAGACCCGGTCGCCTTCCTTAAAAGTCGTCACATCTTTCCCAGCTGCTTCCACTATTCCGGCAAACCCCGTTCCCGGAATAGGATTTTTGGGTTTCAACAGGCCTAAGAAAAGACGGCCAAAATAAGGCTTGCCTGTACGCATCATACTTCCGGCTCGGGTTACGGAAGCTGCGTATACTTTTATCAGAACTTCTTTATCCTTCGGAATTGGCTTTGCTACTTCTTTTAGTTGAAGAACATCTGCTGATCCGTATCCTGTGCTTACTATCGCTTTCATCGTTAATTGTTTTTTTTATATTAAAGATTTTGTTTTAATGATGAAGCAAAAGTAAGTCGGAGGTTTTGGTAAAATGTTCGTGATTATAAATCCGAACCTATTAAGAATACCTCTAATTTTGATTCTTAAGAAACTGCTTTGGTGTTAAACCTGTTTCTTTTTTAAAATAGGTATTAAAAACGGTTTTAGAATTAAACCCACTGTCATAAGCCAAACCTATTAGAGACAAATGGGAATTTTTAGGGTCATTCGCAATTTCCTTAAAAGCTTCCACTCTATAATGGTTGACAAACTCGCTAAAATTTTTACCGATACTCTCATTGAGCAACCACGAGAGTTGGTTCGGGTGCATTTCTAAATGAGTGGCCAAGGATCGTAATGACAAATCACTATCCAAATAGGGTTTGTCCGCTTCAAAAAGATCTAATAATCGGTTTTTATAGGTTCCTGTAGCTTCGTCATCTAACAAAGCCTTTTTGGTACCCGCAGATTGAGCCTCTTCTGTATTAGGAAAAATAACTTTATGGTATTTCTCATACCTTGAATCTTTCCTCAACGCATGAACCAAAGGATCGGTGTAACGAAGCAGCAATAAAGAAGAATTGTTTTGAATGGCATTGTCGACCCATTGAAATGCCTTATCGAAATCACCTAAAACAACGTGCATAAAAAATAAAAAGGAATCAGCCGTAAATCCATTGGGGGCTTTGGCTTGTTCCTCTAAAAGGTGTTGATAGCGGGAAGTATTGGCTTTGTCCTTTTTCATCGCATAAGCCAAGGCAATGGCGCCAGTTTTTTCTCCCTCAATAACCGCATCTTCAGGCATACTATCAAAGTAAGCGATCACCTTCTCGTATTTGCCTAGTTTCAAAAGGCACAGTGTTTTTATTGAGTGCGCAGGGATATTTTTATCATTACTAGATAAACAGCGATTGAGCATTTCCAAGGCCGTTGGATAATCATCAATCATATAATGGAAATAGGCCCGGAAAAAATGGGTCTCATCTGAAAGTGGGTTGATGCTATGGGCAATATCGAGATGCTCTTGTGCTTTATCCTTCCTGCCTGCAATGATGTATAAAAAGGAAATAAATTGTTGTGCATCGGCGTTATTTGGATTAATCTCAATCGCTCTTGCCATTTGGCTGAGCGATTTATCGTAATCACATGCAATAAAAAAAGATTGATTGGACAATTGGTAATAAACACCTGAAGATTGATTGTTTAATTCGATCGCTAGGTTCGTATATTGAATAGTTTTTCCCCAAGCTTCTTCAAAAGGCATAAACCCAGTAGTACCTAAAAAGCTATAACAGTCCGCTTTTCCAACCAAGGCTTCAGAATAGTTGGCGTCAATTTTTAATGCCTTATCATAATAGGAAATGGCAGTTTCCACGTCTTTAGGGTTCCATTTGTTCTTACAAAATTTTGCCTTTAGGCAGTATTCATACGCACTGAAACTGTCTGTCGGTTTGGTTACGAGATGTTCACTTATTTCAAAGTGCCCAAAATGTTCTCTTAACTTATCCGCTATCAAAAGACTGATCTCGTCTTGAACCTCAAAAATATTCTCCAGTTTCCTATCCCATGTTTCCGACCAAAAATGAAAATCTTCCTCTGTTTGGATCAACTGTGCTGTAATTCTCATTGTATCATCAGATAAGCGTACACTTCCTTCAAGGATGGCAGAGACATCCAACTCTTTCGCTATTTGTTTGATTGGAACATTTTTATTCTTGAAGAAGAAAGAGGAAGTTCTGGAAGTAACTTTCAGGCGCTTTATTTTTGCCAGAGCATTGATGATCTCTTCCGTAATGCCATCACTGAAATATTCGTTCTCAGCACTCGCACTCCTATTTGCGAAGGGCAACACCGCAATTGTTTTATAGGCGATTTTTTGCTTGCCTTTTAATTCTTGGAGTTTAGGAACCTTAATTCCTGCATTGCAAACAGCAAATACCTCAACGGGTTTTGCGATATTTTTTAGCTCAAAATGACCAAGTGAAGTTGTAGCAATAGTGGGGTGGTTTTTTAGCTCATCATTTAATTTTTCCGACAATAGAATGCCACCCGCCACGCTCATGCTTTCAATCCGTGAAGCAAAATTCATCCCGTCCCCATACACTTCCGTTTCACTATATACAATATCACCCATGTGCAACCCTATTCGCACAGGTAATGGATCGCCTTCTTGCAAAAGTTTTTGGATTTTAATGGCGCAATTTGTTGCTTCAATGGCACTTTTGAAAACACTAAGCGCACCGTCCCCATAATATTGTATGATTTCACCGTTGTGGATTTTATGCTGGCCTTCGAAAACTTCTCGGTGCCAGGTCCTTATCCTCACTTCAACAGCCTCATCTTTTTGCATCAGCGCCGTATAACCAACAATATCTGTAAACATGACCGCTGCCAATTGGCGTGTTATCTTACCTTTCATTGACTATTTCTTCTGAAGATTTAAATATCCTATTGCTCAGTAGAGTAGCTCTTGATAGCTTACTCCCATTAATACCTTTAAAAATAGCAATAAAAAGTAGACTTTCAGCACCCCAATCAATAAACCGCATCCAGTTAAATACAGGAAAGGCTATGAATTTTTGGCTTATACGCATTACCGATGGCGATCTTGGTTTGGTTTTCATTGGGGTCTATGCAGCACATGTACTACTCCCTGACTAAACCTCAAATGTCTTCTGTTCATTAAGCTAATTAAATGCTGAAACAAGCAAACAACCTAAACCTACCCACTTTTTAACCTCCCAGCGCTAAAAACACAAAAAAGGGGTGGGGTCCCCCATCGTCACCTAATTCCAAGACCCCTTTCGTTCAATAGAGTATTAATACCAAGCTGTTCCAGCCGTTAGCCTCCTTGGTTATGGAAGGTCGCTTTTATTCTTTGTTTGTTGTCAATTTCCTTTCGTCAGTTGTCTAATTGCTATTAAGTGTCCAAACAATACTGCCGGAACGATAACTGCCGGCAATAAATTAAATGGAAAATACAGTATGGCAATGTTTGGCTGGTCAAATGCCAGTTTCTGAAAGGGAGATGGAAATGCAAAAACTGCAGTTATCACAACGTTCAGTAAAAGTAAGAGGCAAATAATGTTCCACCACAACAAAAGCTTCTTGTGTTTTTTGGCTGTTCGAAAAGCTAAATAGGCCACTATGGGTGCCGTTATGCCTGAAAACAAATCGAAGTTTGACCCTTCAAATGTCATGTAAAAAGATAAGACACCTTGATAATAGAGCAATGCTAGGACAATCTCGACAGGTATGCGAATACTGTGGAAATAAGTTATTTTTTCCAAGTCAATCTGGTCAATAAATACGCTTCCTTTGATTGTCAAAAAGGTAAATCCCATAAAGACCAAAGTCGGGAAAACACCGAAAAGTATTATCCTTGGCGGTATGGATTCGGTGTATTGATAAATTCCACTTAGCCCAAGAATTATTTGTAAAATTGTCTCTATGGTTTGGCTTATAACCATAGGGAAGAATTCCCATCAAAAGGATTTCAGTCTCAGGAAGTTTTTCATTTAGGATTGTACAGATCTTCCTTATCCCTTCTGCTAATTCTTCTGGAGTACTTATATTAAGATAGTGATTGCCATCAGTATTATTCGTTCCAATCAAGAAAAGGGATACTTTGGGATTTATATTTTCAAGAGAACTGTACCGAAAAATTTTGGTTTGCTTATTTAAATTCTCCTTTTTTCCCTTTTACGATTGAGAATATTATTGTCCTATATCAAGAAAGGTTAATTCCGTTCCGATTTTTTCAGCTTATTGCCAACTGCTTAAGTTCACCTTATACTTTATTTACCATGCAACAATCCCTCAATCTAATAAGTTTTTCATGTTTTCGAAAGTATTTATTCCAACATGGGGGTAAGTTTCTGTGGATTTGCTGGATGGATTTCTGGTCTAGAAACATGCGTTTACAAAGAGTCCCTCCTATCTCACTTTCAATTCAGCACCAAACCCCACATTACATATAGCTTTAGTTAGCTTTTCGTCTTATTCTTCATTAAAAAATATTACATCTGTCTCAAACTCCATCTGTTCAAAATCCTCCTTGTCAATCCAATTTTTTGAGGTGATAATTTCCATAGTATTTTCACTTAATTTTCTGTAATCCCAAATGACTTTTCCAGCATCATCAAAAGGCTCAGTGCCTTCTATTTGATCAGCAAAAAGTCTTACTATTAAATTACTTTTCTTTAATCCATAACATAAAGATTTAATCAGTATTTCTTTAGTTATTTCAGAATCTAAATTTACGCCTTGAAAACTGGCAGTTATTACTGTTGCTTCTGTATCTGGAAATCTTCCATTATATGCTTTACGTAAAAATTGATTTATATTAAAGAGGTCAAAATGAAAAGCAGGTTCCACATAATGTTCAGCCACTTTATCTATTAACATTTCATGTGATAGATTTTGGATTTGTCCATCATTTAATTTGTCACTCATTTTGTATTTCAATAAGATTTCCGCAGCAGTTGCTGGTTCAAAATCAGAAATAGCCATAAACAAGTATTCCAAAATTTCATTTTCTTTAATTTTTTCAACATCAGGATAATCGAATTTCTTAAGAAGGTTTAAATAATCCTTATTTGTCCAATAAAAATTCAATTCGTTTACTGTTTTCAACTCGATTATTTTCACTTTAATTTCCATATATCTTTTAATTTTAATTGGTAAAAGCTTACGGTTTGGCTATGGTAGATAATATGCTTTCGGGCTAAATTATTTTTCCTTTTTCGACCCACTTACTATCCTTGAAATAATTCCTTTTTGGTCAGTAAATTCTGCTATTAGTACTCCTGCCAAATGGATTCCAATAAAGGCAATCAGGTAGTAAATACCTAGAACGTCGATTTCTTCCATTGGCTTTTTAAATTCTTTTGGTCCTAATTCTATAATGAGTCCAGTAACAAGCGAAACAATGACACAGAAATAAAATATAATATAGGTCCATTTCTGAAATTTCATTTTTGTGGACAGGGTTTTACCAAAAGAATTTTGGATCTTCATATGTCTGAATGCAATAACCTGAAAGATATTCTCCGATAAGCTTAACCTTCTTAAACCTTAATCTTCGATACTATCAATATATGGGCGTAAAGCCTCGCCCCAGATTTGATATCCAGTATCATTTGGATGGTAGAAATCAAGGGTAATCGTTTTGGTAAGTATGCCATCTGAGGTCAGCATTTTAGAAGCAAGGTCTAGCAAAATTATTTTATTCTCAGCTGCATATTGCTTCAATAATTGGTTAGTTTCATTTATCAATATCCTGCGCGGATTATCAGGCATTTCTTCACGGGGCATTATTTGCATCAATACAATTTCCGGATCCAGCGAATCTTTTACCTCAAGAATATCATTATGGCGCACCAACCAATCGTAGCTGTCGTCTTCGAGTTTTGGAACTGGTATTATGGCTGTATTGGTAGGTTTTTCGGCTGTTTGGGTTACTTGCTTATTTTGTTTTTTGCAGCTTATAATGCAAATGGAAAAGATGGCAAGATAAAGGAGCTTCGTTATTGATTTCATATCCTATTTGGGTTAAACATAGTATTGTCATGCTAGCTATAAAAATAGCTGGACAATGACTTCTTACCAATTCATTTTGTACATAACTCCTTGAAATTATTTAGCCTTAATTCAAGACGGAGAAAATAGCATGGTGCGTCTAAATAAAATTTCGTGCGAGAGACTAAGACGGAGTCAAGTCAACCGAAGCGAAATTTTGATTGAGGAAATTACACTTTGATTTGACCACCATACCCTCAATGAATTTTATTTTTTGTTAGGTAAAGTTTCTTATCATATAGTTTCATATTCCAATTTATAGAAATGCCATTCCATTTCCTTCAAAGCCATGGGCATGAATAGCCTCAGGTGTTTTATACTCTTCTGGCTTTAGAGAAATAGAAATAAATGCCTCGTCTTTAAATACAATTTTGAAATAAATGTTCTCCTCAGTTTCAACCCTTAAGACCGTTTTGGTAATTTGGGAGCAAATAATATCTCTAAAACCTTCAGACCAAGAAATGATTTCCCTACCTGCATAATTTACAACAGTCGGATTGGTAACATTTAGGATAGGCCCATCAAACCCTAATTGGAAGTAATCTTGGACAAATGTGACCGCACTTAATTGCTCTCCTATTAATTCGTCAAAAAGGTCTTTCATGCATCTTTCAAATTTTCCTGTCGTACAGCTAAAGTGCACCTTGCACTTTATTCACCATGCTACTGCGTGTGAATCTAATTAAGTTTTTATGTTTTTAAAAAAATTTACTCCCACATGGGATCAAATTACCGTTATTTTTATGGGATAACATCCTTTAACCACCTGAATCCACCTCAGATCGACTTCCCATGAACTCTATTGTAATCTATCTTCAACACAATAAAAAAGCCACAAACGAATCGTTTGCGGCTTTTTATTCAACTTTAAATCAAAGTCTTCAACTTGATAAATTCAGCGCATCCTTAATAATTAGGGTTTTGCGTGATGTTATCATTGATTTCAATTTCGGCTTGAGGGATGGGCCATAAATAATCCCGCTCAGGTCTAAATGTTCTGGTGAGACCACTGGTAATGGTTTCCCACTCTCCACTTGTTTCATTGAGGTATAAAAGACCTTCAATAGTCCCTATTTTGTCCCCCCCGATTTGCCATCTGTTCATATCAAATAACCTTAAGCCCTCAAAAGCTAACTCAACCGCTCTTTCATCCCGGATGATCGCTCTAAACTCTGCTTGTGATTTACCTGTAGTAATAGGAGGCATTTCTACGCTTGGCCTTTGCCTAACCATGTTGATCGCATCATAAACAGAGTCATCTATTTCATTTAATTCTATTTTCGATTCTACATACATCAAAAGAACATCTGCATAACGCATCAGAATCATATTGATAGAACCTGTATTGGGATTGGCACCATCAGCATCAAAATCTACCCACTTCTTTAGGTTATATCCAAGTACTGTGGAAAATTCTGTAGACCTTACTCTGTCTGGTGTAGGACTATCCGGCAAGGAATTAAACGTACTCGTTCCAATAGCTTGTCCGGTATAGTAAACCGTATATGACCAGCGGGGATCAATATTTTCAAAAGGATTATTGGGGTTTTCGGGCCCTTTATATCCATACTTTAAAAACATTTTATGAATAGGTTCTACTACCGATCCTCCTCCAATAGAAGCTGCAGAATAGGAAAAGGCATTGTAAGTATCTCCACCCACAGTATACTGTCTATCAAAGATCACTTCCGAAGAATTTTGACCTTCATATTGAAACAACCCTTCATAATTGGGATACAATTCATAGATTCCTAAATCCATTACGGCTTGGGAAGCGTCCCTGGCAACCGCATACCTTTCATTTCTGTAGGCTACTCTGGCTTTTAAAGCTATGGCAGCTCCAAGTGTCGCTCTACCTACCTCCTGAGAGTAGCTCAAAGGAAGTTGATTACCTTGAATGATTTGATCAAGTTCAGCGATAACAAAATCAACAACTTGTGACTTCCCTGTTCTGCCAATTTGATCGGTAACATCAAGTGGTTCTAGTATCAAGGGTACATCCCCCCAAAGACTACTCAATTGGGTATAAAAGTATGCACGCAGAAACCTGGCTTCTGCTTTGTACCTGGCCAATAATTGTGCATCTCCCTGCTCAATCCTGTCAATATTTGCCAGGACGTTATTGGCACGCTGTATGCCTCTGTAATACTGGTCCCATAGCGACCCGATTGCAGCATTGACTGGATCAAAAGACCCCATAGTTACATCGTGAAATGAGCCGGGTCCGGAAGGAGCACGAAAACCAATGTCAGTTACACCATCAAGTTGCTTGACCATTAGCTGCCCATCTAACTCGGTGTAGGTGCCGTTTACTGCAAGCCTCGCATCTTTTTCCTGCTGCCAGTAAATAAGTTCTGATACCTCTCCCGGAGGAATCAAATCAAGTCCCTGGTCACAGCCGTACATACCAAAAGCCAAATAACACAGGCTTATATATTTTATTTTATTTTTTATAAAGTTCATCTCTTTTCTCTTTTTAGATTAAAACCTAACATTTATACCACCACTGAAAAGTCTGCTATGCGGGAAAAACTGACTTCTACCCCTTGGGGTCTCAGGATCAAACAATTCTGTTTCGGTAAAAGTCAGCATGTTTTCACCGGATACAAAAACCCTGAGACTAGCTACAAGATTTTGAGGAATGGTATACCCAAGTTGAAAGTTTTTCAACCGCAGGTAGCTGGTGTTTTGCAACCAAAAATCTGACTCCACTAAATTGGCGGAATTCCCGGACCTCACCATTGGCCATGAGCCATTCGGATTTCTTTCCGGATGAAAAGCTTCTCTGGCCATGGTCGCAGGAATAAAATTCGTGTAATTAGGGCCTTCATTCAATGCACCATCCAGCGAATGCTGTTGGCGAAGTACTCCCTGCCAGAACATAGAGAAATCAAACCCTTTGTAAGAAGCTTGGAAGCGAACCCCAAACTCGTATCTGGGATCTTCATTTCCCATGATATACTGATCTCCTGCTGGATAGAGGGATTGAGAAATAACCCCATCACCATTTAAATCCTCGTAAATTATATCTCCTTGTGCAACAGTAGGAAATAACTTGGCAGGATAGTTATCTAAATCCTGCTGATTGCGGTAAATACCCGGAGACTTAAGACCCCTTAACGAATTGATGGATTCGCCCTCCGTCCACACGGTGAATTTGTCAGGAAAAAATGGGCCTGTTCCTTTCAGGTCCTCAATTCTATTGACCACATCAGAGAAGTTTATGCCTACTGAGTATTGAAACCCATTTTCTGAAGCCGGTCTTCCATTATAGTTTATAGCCAATTCCCAACCTTTATTGGAAACCGCTGCAGCATTTTGAACCGGAGGACTGTAACCAATCGTTCTTGGAATAGGCAACTCAATTAGAATATCATCTGTGTACTTGTAAAAATACTCAGCTATGACTTCAATCCTGTCATCAAGGAATCCCATATCCAAGCCAATATTGGTCATGGTAGTTGTTTCCCAGGTAATGTCAGGATTACCTGCTCTGGTAATTGCTGTTCCAGGAACGAGGTTGTTATTAAACTGGTAACCGTTGTTAAGGTTATATGTATTGAGATACCTGTAAAGGCCAATTCTTTGGTTACCTAGTTGTCCCCAAGACCCCCTTAACCTTAAATTGCTAAACAATTGCTCGTCATCTAGGAAACCTTCTTCAGAAATCCTCCAACCTGCGGAGAAAGATGGAAAAACTCCCCATCGATTGCCTTCTCCAAACCTGGAAGATCCATCATACCTTACGTTTGCCTGGAACATGTACCTGTCATCGAAATTATAATTGGCCCTGCCGAAAAAAGACCGCAATCTCCACTCTTCAGAATAACCTCCTGTGCTTTGGTTTTGGACGTCTCCGGCGCTGATATCCCTAAGGTCATTGCTGAAAAAATTATCCCTGGCTGCTGAAATTTCTTTGTACCGATTATAAATCTCTTCATAACCTACAGTCCCCTGAATACTATGCTTTCCAAATGTTTGGTCATAATTCAGATATAGTCTTTGACTAAGCTCTCGTCGGTTCATCTGGCTTTCGGTAAGTTTTGAAGTTGCAAACCAGCCACCAACGTTTACCAAGTCACCAGTGACATAATTTCTCATCCCAGCAAGGCTATTCTGAAATACAAAACCATCATTGGCTTCGGTATTAAGTGTTACGTTTCCTTCTAATGATAGGGCATCATTGAACTTATAAGCAAATCCTAATTGACCAAAAACATCATCGCTGACCGTGCTTGTTTCTCCCTCTTGTGCCATTGCACGGGCATTCCATTGGCCGGACACCAAGTCGTATGTTCCATCAGGGTATTCCATTACAATATTTCTATTGATATGGAGTAGCGCTTGAGTGATTCGCTGCCCGGTAAATCCCGGCCCGCTAAAGCCCCTGTTTCTATACATCAGGTTGGTCTTTACTGTCAACTTATCGGTAGCGTACAAATCTGAATTAATACGCATGGTTACCTGCTTGTTGTTAAAGTTTTGAAGAATACCATCTGTATCTGTATAGTTGATAGAAGCAAAGATTCTTCCTGACTCACCACCACTGGAAAGAGAAAGTGAATGTCTCTGCTGAAAGGCATTTCGATTAAAAATACCACCCTCATAATCTGCAAATGGATATTGCAAAGGGTTTGTTCCTGCAGCTACATTCTCAATATAGGTTTCACTGTAGGTTGGACTTGCTCCCACATTGGCCTGGGCCTCATTTTCCAATCTCATCCAGGAAACAGGGTCTGTTGGTTCGGGAAAGAAATTAGGATTTTGCGCTCCGAAAAAATTATTATAGCTAATCGCAACACCACTTTCCACACCTCTTTTGGTCGTCACCAGAATGACACCGTTTGCTGCTCTGGATCCGTAAATGGCAGAAGAAGCCGCATCTTTTAAGACCGTAATGGATTCAATATTACTTGGCTCCACGGTACTAAGAGATTGCTCCACGCCATCTACAAGAATCAATGGGTTAGAATTGTTTAAAGTTCCAACACCCCTGATTCTAATAGTGGTGCTTTCGGATCCAGGTGCCCCACCGTTATTATGAATGCTAAGCCCTGGAGTGGTGCCTTGAAGGGCTGATGCAACATTTACTACCGGTCGTCTAGCAAGATCCTCTCCGCTAACAGTACTTACTGCTCCTGTTACATTGGCTCTCTTTTGGGTACCAAATCCTACCACCACGACCTCATCCAGAGAGGAAGTAGACTCTAACAAAGATACATTGATAATAGATCGATCACCGATTTTTATCCGCTGGCTCTCAAATCCTATAAAGGAAAAAACCAATTCAGATGCTTCCGGTACTGTCAATGAATATTTTCCATCCAAATCTGTAGCGGTGCCTATGGTAGTCCCCGGCAAAGAAACAGTAGCCCCAGGAATCGGTTCACCACTTTTATCTGAAACTGTACCAGTTACCGTAACATCTGCCATCAAATTTAGTGTTGGCATATTGCCTTCAGATGATTCGATTGAGGCGGGTACTTCTTCATAAATGGCATATGCATGCCCTTTATGGATATTGGGGTAAAATAGCTGAATAGCCATTAGGAATATCAATATTTTGATTGACAAATACCCCGTGAGTAGTCGTTTTTTCATAACTTTGTAGGCTTTAGTGTTTTTTTATAAACTGCATTAAATTAGATCAAATGGATGAACCTGAGAAACTTACCCATTTGTCTAACGTTTTTGTGAAAGCCATCTATAAATAGATGGCTTTTTCATTATTTGTTTTGTTTTTTACATAAGGCTTAAATATTTTTTTAGTTATTATATTGAAAAATTCCCGTTTAACCGGTCAGGGAATTTATAATTATCTGGTTTTTGGGTCATTTGGGATTAGGAATCAATAGAATGGTTCTCTAAACTACGTTTACCTATACTGTTTAATCTTTAGTCTAAAAAGATAAATTAATACCTAAATTATTGAATTTATCCTATTTAAAGCAAAATTTTAGTCTTTTGGAAGAAATAATAAAACAATTAAATCATCTAGTGCAATTAGTGTAAATATTGTATCATTTATACCAATAAGTACAAATCTTTATCAAATTAGATAAAAATAATTTTATAAGCAAAGACACGGAATAAATCGTTAAATAAATCTAGCCTTTTAAGAAAATAGAAGATTTCTGGTTGGTTTACTGCTGTAAGTTGGTATAATGAAACTTAAAAAAATAAAAGAAAATCACCCGTGAAAAATATATTTTAAATAAGAATTTAATCGGGTGATCCCAGTATTGTATTGTCATCTTGATTTAAGTTGAAGAATTTACCGATCCTTTTTTTTATCTAGAAGAACCTGAACAAAAATAAACTAAAGTTCTATTCAATAGGTAATGGGCGCCATTTATTCCGTGGAAAAAAAATCTCCTATTGGCATGATTTCAAATTTATAAATTAATTTTATTACAACGCCTAATTTGCCTTGTCGATTTCTTTCTTATGTACTTTGCCAGTTTGCTTTACAATACCAGGAGTAGCAAAAGGGATGGAATCAATTTTAATTCGGGATCTAACGCTTAAAATCCAGAAGTAAGACTAAAGCATACCACAAAGTCTTATTGAGTGGTACTTTTTTAAAATCGTAAGTTTGCCAAATGCCTTTTCCTTGATAATCAGGATGAACCAATAAATGAGGATAATAGAGGACCAAAAACCCATCTTAAATTGCATTGCCCACTTCAACCAATATCCCCTTGTCCCAAGCGGATATCTATGAATGAGAATTTAGCAGTGCATTTTTTAATTCATTGGGCTTCTCTGCAGCGCTCCATTCGTTCGCCTTATACAGCGCAACAATTTGAGCCATGTTAATGTCCTTGGTTTCTGAAATAATAATGTCCATTCTTGATTTTTCTACTTTGGCATAAGAAAGGATATCCCTAAAATTTAAAAATTATAATACTCTAAAAAACCAGGTTGTCTAGGTTCCAGGTACATCCAACTGATTCAGAAAGTTTCAATATATTCTGAAATTGCGAATATTAAATCCTGACCAAATAATCTGGCATTTTCTTGGGTTACAATTTGATCATTATTAAGGGCAAAGGGAAACTCTAAAGTTGTCGTCATCATTAATCCAGTGTCTAAAAAATTTGATGCCCATTTGCTAAATGAAGCCCCTTGCTCATAATTGCTTCCTTTATTCCACGCGGTGCCGTAAGCAAGAAAACCCGTTTTACTATTGATTTCAAGTGGCCCTTTTTGTGACGTGATCAATATATTCACAAATTTTTCTTGTGCTTCAGAAACCCTCATGTTCTCATTTCCTACAAAATAGACCCACTCATTGTGTTCTCCCTTGATCCCCGGATTGTGAAGGTCTATTCCTATCCATGGCAATCCATCTATCCAATTGGGTATTTCTTCCCTAATAGTCTTAGTACTTTGATAAATACTGACACCAGAATAATCCCTGTTATGGTCTCTAGGACTTCGGTTCTTGCCCTGATCCCCTTGTTCTACCCCATCTTTATCCAAAAATGGAAGAATCATAATCTCCACATTTTCGAGTAATTTTTTCATGCTGGTGTTTTCAGACAACAATGCCTCAATCATTCCTTCAATGATGTAATTGCTCATCATTTCCCCCGCATGGGCCCTGGCTGTAAACAAAACCCTAACCTTTGGTTCATGTTCAAAATTGCTGATTAGTAGCTTTTCTACGTCTCTCCCTGCTCGTGTTGTTGTGAGTACAGACTTCCTTAAATATTTTGAATCACTGTACTTCAACATAAACCTATCAAAGTTTTTCTGGGTATAAGCCATGCCCATGCTAAATAGAATAGGTTCCCCATTTCCTGAGAAGTTAAAGCTAAAAAGATCAGATCCTATGTGATCCTCTTTATCAATCCAATTCCAATTAAAACCACCGTCAGTACTGTAGGAAGCACCCAAATTGGTTAGAACATTGGGTTTGGTGGCCTTAAAAAACCATTTTTTGTTGGTATTGTTCTTAACACTAAAACACCAATAAAACCATTCACTTTTGGTGTCCCTAAGGTCAGGCTTAAAAAACACTGTATCTCCTAAAATTTTTTCGATGACAACATTCCCACCTGGAAAGGCGGTACTTATAACTGGTATTTGAGCAGCAACATTTGCAAAATTCAGCTTGTCCGTATTCCTTACTCTTAAAGGATTCTTTAACTCATTTTGCCCAAGTAGGTTTTGCGAGACGAATACAGCTAAAACAGTAGCAAAAAAAATAAGGTAAAAAGGTTTATTTGATTTCATAGTTTTAAGAATATGCGCGTAAGGGTTATTATCATTTTCTATCTTATTCGAAACAAGCAATAGACTTTCTATTAACCTTAGTTCGACCCAATTTCATAAAAAATCATCATTCCGAGGCTTAGAGAGGGCTTTGAGTGGAGAAAGCCGTGGGACACCTTCGACAAACTCAGGGTACAACATTAGATGGGGCTTGTATCTGCTCGGCAAGACTCAAAAAGGGTTCGCAGTGGCGATTTAGTCGGTTTTATGACGATCTTATCTCGAATCTCAGGCTATTATTTAATCCCGATCAACAATTTATTGGCGTTTCTAATATATTCAATCGTAAACTTAATCAATAACGCATTCACCTTTATTCCAAATGCCTATTTAGGGTAAAAAACGCAAAATATTTTTTATCATAGATTTCATAGCAAATGACAATCATTGGCCTTGGTATTGTATTGCAAACACTCCTAGCAATAGCCTTTGGATATATCCATTACCTGGTAGTAGTTTTCAGGCCAATATATCTTTGACCACATTTCCGTGCACATCCGTTAGCCTGAAATCTCTGCCTCCAAAATGGTAGGTCAATTGCTTGTGGTCCACTCCCAATAGGTGAAGAATGGTGGCATGAAGGTCATGGATAGTCACGGGATTTTCCACTACCCGATATCCATACTCATCAGTTTGTCCATATATGGTCCCTCCTTTGACACCTGCACCAGCCATCCACATACTAAATGCCGAAGGATTATGATCCCTCCCATCAGCCCCTTGAGCAAAAGGTGTTCGACCAAACTCTCCTGACCAAACCACCAAAGTTTCTTCTAACAGCCCTCTGGATTTTAAATCTTTCAAAAGGCCTGCAATTGGTTGATCCACAGCATGGGCATTTCGCTCATGGCCATCCTTCAGACTTTGGTGTTGGTCCCACCTATCAATGCCACTCATATAAGGACAAGTAAGTTCTACAAAACGAACGCCTCTTTCCACCAGTCTCCTGGCCATTAAGCACTGGGTACCATAATTTCTTGTATTTAAATCCTCATCAAATAATCCGTACAACTGCTGCGTAGCTTTCGTTTCTGCGGAAAATTCGGTCAATTCTGGCACGGAGGATTGCATGTGATAAGCCAATTCATAATTTTTGATAGCTGCCTCTATTTCGTTTGACTTCCCTTCCTCTTTCGCATCCATTTCTTTAATAAAATCCAACTTTTGCTTTTGGTGGCTTGATAAACTGCTGTCGGGCTTAATATTCGCCACTGGATTATTTCCAGTTTTCATAATAGAAGCCTGATAATCGGCGGGAAGGAAACCATTTTTAAAATTATCAACTCCTCCAGGAGGAATCAGTCCCCCATCCAAAACCACATAGCCAGGTAAATTGCTGTTTTCTGTACCTAATCCGTAATTTACCCATGCCCCCATACTTGGCCTTCCTTGCAGGCCACTGCCTGTGTGCAGAAAATAATTGGCATTGGTGTGTTCAGGAAAATTAGAAACCATCGACCTAATCAGGGCTAAATCATCTGCGCAGCCAGCTATATGAGGGAACAATTCACTCACAGCCATCCCAGATTCTCCATATTGCTTAAAATCCCACGGGCTTTTCAGGATTTTACCATTGTTATTGAACTGTGTTGCATCTATTTTAAACTTGGGATCCATACCATTTTCCTTGGCAAGACGTGGTTTTGGGTCAAATGAATCTACCTGTGACACCCCTCCATCCATATATAAAAAGATGACATTTTTTGCTTTTGGTAGGAAATTAGGCGCTTTGGCTAGTTGGGTCAAGATTTGTTGTGATTGGCTGTCTGTAGATCGGCAGGCAGTACCTAAACCTCCCATCATTCCCATTAGTGCAAGTGATCCAAATCCACACCTGCTAATTTTTAACATTTCTCTCCTACTTAAGGATTTGTTGAGAAAAGGCTTGTGATTTTTCATGGGTTTACAGTAAATAAATAAATGCTTTCATATTGAACAGCGCATGGCAATATTCCTTCCAAACTAAAAAGTCAACCTTCCCATCAGTTTCTGAATGATTAAGCACTACAGCTCTGGTTTCGTTTAAGAAAGCTAAACCCATGCTAATTTCATCAGCCGTTGGCGGTCTTGAAAAAGTGCTTAAATAAGCTGCTGTGATTTTTTCATTTTCAGACAGTTGATCGTCAACCAATAAATTATTGGCCATGATTCCTGCCTGTTCGGCAATAAAAGGGTCGTTCATCAGAAACAAGGACTGGGCAGGAACATTGGTCACATCACGTTTTCCGAAAGTCGTAAATGGTGTTGGCCGGTCAAACGCGGTCATCATACGGTCAAGAAAATTCCTCCGGACTTCCAAGTACACTGATCTTCTTCCATTTCCATCCAAAGGTCCTGATTCCCGCGGCCTTCCTCTCCCTTGCATAAAGGTGGTTAGATGTACAGGCACCGGCTTTCCATACATATGAGTATCTAAAGTTCCAGCAGCTGCCAAAATAGCATCCCTGATACCCTCTGCTTCCAGCCGTCTGACTGAATACCTGGTCAAATACAAATTGTCTGGATCTTTCGCTAAACTGCCATCAACTGTATTTCTTTGAAAAGCCTCCGTTAGCACCATATTTTTAATCATTGTTTTTATGGACCAGGAATTCTGAACAAATTGTAAGGATAGAAAATCCAACAGTTCGGGGTTTGTAGGCAATTTTCCCTGAAGTCCAAAATTATCAACAGTCTCTACAATACCTTTGCCGAATACATGGTGCCAAAGTCGGTTCACCATTACCCTGGAGGTTAGCGGATTATCGGTTGACAACATCATCTTTACGATTTGCTGTCTGCCACTTCCTTCACCAAGATAGGGTTTCTGCTTATCAAATATGCCGGAAAGGAAAATCCTTGGCATGGTTTCTTTACTTTGATCAGTATGGTTTCCCCGAATAAAAATGGGATTTTCCCCAGCAAAACCATCCGTTACTCCCTGGATGAAAACACTGTCTTTTACCAAGCTACCGATGGCCTCGATTTCGGCTTTTAAAGCCAAAGCAGCTGGAAAATGCTTTTTAATACCCCCTTTTTTTAATTCTTGGTTGAGAAAGGCTATTTCTGTAGGTGTACTTTCACCAGCTTTCCAGTTCGTTACTGCCTGGGAAAGAGAAATGCCCGATTCCTGATGGTCTAAAACTGGAGATTGCCAAGCATCGTCAAAAGCAATGGCATACGCGGCATCTATATAAGCTTCTGGATCCTGGGTATATTTATGCCGGATAAAGGAACCGGGTAATATTTCAATATAGACTTTACGACCTTTCCAATCTCCTAGATCAAAGGTATAATCTTGCCAACCCTCATCATCCACTTTAAGGTCCAAACCACCATAAATAGGATAACTAATCAATTGGAAATTCTCCATTACGATGCGGATACTGGCGCCTTTCCCTTTTGCTCTGATACCCACAAACTGCTTGTCAATAACAAAGTCAGGCGACCTTAAGGCACCAAAAATACCCCTTCCAAATTTTTGGCTAGAAGCCATTCCTGGAGATAAACGCTGTAAATCACCTTTGGAGGAAGAAAACAAAGGTTCTCCCAAAGTAGTTTTTGCACCAAATGCGAAACCATCCGCTTTCCAATCCTTAAAATCATTTCCCCTAAAATCACCAAGCACTTCAATTTCCTCCGCTTTATTATGGATTGATTTGAAATTCACAAGTTGTACGGGAAGAGAATCAGCACTTGAAGGCTTTACCCAAGCATTGGCCATCAACGCTTTGATTTTTTGCTTCAATTCATCTGCCTGTGAAATTTTCTGGAACTTTAAATTTGAATCCCCTACAGGCACTGGACTGAACCTTGTGCTTCCTAACACACCATAAAGGGCATAATAATCCGCTGTAGGTATGGGGTCAAATTTATGGTCGTGGCATTTGGCACAAGCAACGGTTAGTCCCTGAAAGCTTTTGCCTACCACATCTATCATATTGTCTATTCTGTCTGCCTCATCCTTTTTCACATCTACGGGACTGTGTGTTCCTTCGCCCATGGTTAAAAATAAGGCACCTAAAACGGATTCATTCTCACCTGTTTTAGGATTAACCCTAGGAGAGGAAAGCATGTCTCCCATCAATTGTTCTTTTATCAATTGATCATAGGGCACGTCCTGATTGAAAGCCCTGATCAGATAATCTCTATACCTCCAAGCGCCTTGAATTTGATAATCAAATTCATGCCCTTTGGTCTCAGCATAACGAACCACATCCATCCAATGGCTGGCCCACTTCTCTCCAAAGGCAGGATTATCAAGGTATTCGCCGACCAACTCAGCATAAGCCTCTGGTCTATGATCTGCTACAAATTGCGCCACTCTTTCCACTTTCGGAGGAAGCCCTGTCAAAACGAAAGACAACCTGCGTATCAATTGGTATTTATCCGCTTTAACCCCTTTCTTTAATCCTTTTTCAGTTATTTTTTCATCAATTAGCTCATCAATTAACTCGCTAAAACCATCATTGTCTATCCACTTCTCAGTTTTGGCAGGTAAAAATGCCCAATGGGGTTCATAAACGGCACCATCTTCAATCCATTTTTTTATCAATGCCACTTCATGGTCAGAAAGGGCTTGGTTTAATGAAGGCGGTGGCATCATGAAGTCTTCATCTTCACTGGTGATCCGGTCGATTAAAGCACTTTTATGAACAGACTCCGGTACGATGGCAGTATTCCCACTTTCCAGAAGTTTTGTTGCCCCTTCTTCAAGGTCCAGCCTTAAACCTGCTTCTCTACTGCTGGGATCAGGGCCATGACAGAGGTAGCATTTCTGCACAAGTATAGGTTTAATATGAAAATTAAAGTCCACCTGAGCAGGCATTTCCTGCCTTGTTTCTTCCTCACAAGAAAGCAAACCACCTATGCCAACAACAATACAAAATGCTATTAGAATACGAAAAGAATAGACCCATTTAAGCATTAACATTCCAAATAAAATTGATACTTTCTAAATAAATAAAATGAATAAGCTTCAATTTACTTTTTTTTGCAAAAACTTCAATGACAAATGAAGGAAAATAACAGGCAAATATTTTTTATGGAAAAAAATTAAATATCCAACAAAGAACCGTATGCTTGAAGTTATGGTTTTTAATTTCAAAATTAAGTTTTAAAAAGCTGTAAATGATGTGTATAATTAGGTGTGCAACGGATTGCCTCCAATAGAACGGCCATGTACTTTTTACAATCCATATTCAAAAATATGTAAGACAAACTTGACTTTTTGAAATACCTTTACCTTTATGTAAAGTTTGTTTTAAATAAAAAGAAATATTGTGGAAACTCAAAATTGGAAAAAATAGCGCAAACAATTAATGCCATAGAAAAGGGTAAATTTGATCCAAGTCTCCCTCTGGCTTTTAAGATAGCTGGACTGTTTGGTAGCTCAATTGAAGAAATATTTGACGATGAAAGTGAGGCCTGATCTACCTGATAAAACTTGATTATTCAGTCCCTGCCCACTACTGTTTTTAATGATGTTAATTAAACTTAGATTCCCAGACGTTAAGAAATAACGCATGTTAGCTACCTGAGGTCAAGATTTTGTCAGCATTGTTGCAGAAAAAGAAGCAACAATACCGCCAACATCATCGGGTTATGTTTTCTTAATCCCAGGTTTGAAAACCGGGGCTATAATTTATAGAATTCTTCGGTTTGTCATAATCCCATAAAGAGTTAGATGGTACTATGCGATAGGGTTTCCTGACCTTTCTCAGGAATTGATTTCATCACGTAATAGAAGGCTTATTGCTTATTTGGGTGAAATGAATATAAAATGAACAATGAATGAACAGCAGACCTTAGGTAGTCACCATTTTGATTTTTTCTGTAGAAGATTTGTAAATTGTTGCTACTTTTTTCATTGCTTTGCCCAACTTTCGTTCAGCTTTGTTGTAGTTTTTCCAGATGTCCATCAACTTATCGGCAATTTGCCTGCCCTCCGTTTCTTCTATTTCAAATACCCAATCTGCCAATCCCAAGTCATAGTACATCTGTCCTTTGATCGTGTCTTCAGGTTGTCGCAAATAAAACATGGGTGTTCCATTGGCAGCTGCTATAATTGGAGAATGGCATTCGAAACTGATCACTGAATGAGCGCTCGCATAAATCGATGCTGCTTCATCAGGAAGCCAATAATCCCGTTTGATAACCTTACTTTTCACCTCCTCTGGAAGGGGGTCAATCAGTAATTCATCCATAATGTCTACCTGATAGGTCATCTCAGGGCAAATCAATACTTTGTTGCCTGTTTTCCGCACCCATTCAATCATCGCTACCCTCATTTTAGCATGGTCTACCTCTTTGTATTTTTCGTTGGTTTCTTCTACTTCCCGGATTTTTTCTGCCGACCAGTTAACCTTTTTGATTTTATGGTAAGGAGTGTATCTGAGCCTAGGTATGACACATATAAATTCCTTTTCTTTTAATTGATTGGTATCTAAAAACGAAAGGGCTTTTTTATCATCCAAAAGGTCAAAGAAAAAAGTAGCATCTGGAGCAAATGAAATGTTTTCCCCAGTGACCCCATGGTTTTTCAATACCTTTAATGAAGCTGTTTCTCTGGTATAAATAAAAGAGGAAGCATCCAATACTTTTTTCAAAGTAGGAGAAATGGATTGAATGGTTGTACCAAAAATACCAAAAGGTTTATCGGTATATTTCATCCATGCCTCAAGGTTGTCTTGCCCCACCACAGAGGGTCCAGAGCCATGGACCATAATATCCGCCTTTTTCATGGCAGATATTACTTCTTCATTCTCCACGCTACTATCTGAGGCCACTGATCCATATATGATTTTTACCTCAGGAAAGTTTTTATGGAGAAGTTCCTTCACTTTTTTTCCTTTGGATTTTTTCCACAGTACAATTTCATATTCTGGCAGAAAGGTCTTCAATATATGGATCAATCCTGGAGTATGTGCAATATCACCTATGTTAACATCTTGCCAGCCAGACACCAGCAATATGGTCTTGGTCGGATTTAAAGAATTATTACTACCAATAGCATTGGTAATGGACGCTACCAACATCCCTGTTGACAGGTAACTGATTCTTTTTAATACTTTTCTTCTTTCCATAATCCTTCCTAATTGTCCCGTTTTTAAAGACACTAAAATGGCTTTATTTAAGGCAAAATAAAATAAATCCCGCAAGTATTTTAAGGTTCTGATTTTTCCTTCTGTAGAAACACTTTCTTAACTAATTCCCAAATGGGAATTAGTTAAGAGCCAATAATACCTTTCGTTAAAAAAAAACTCCTCGACCGAAAGCCGAGGAGTTAAATATAAATAGAGATTAATTCTTACAAACCAAAAACGGATGGCAGCCAAA
>Ga0222651_1000422_pt1 | contig 27340 bp, 10 predicted proteins | sample AntAcemetagen369_FD_179855 | JGI IMG/M metagenome (GOLD analysis project Ga0222651, IMG submission 179855) | Saline water microbial communities from Ace Lake, Antarctica - #369 | ecosystem: Environmental > Aquatic > Non-marine Saline and Alkaline > Saline | place: Antarctica: Ace Lake...
CAGAATCCTGGCTATTACAGGAGTTTATAACGCCACAAACCGAAAATCAGATTGTCCATGACTGGCCTTTTAAGTCTATGATAGAACGGCCATTCGATCTATCCTCAGATTATATGATAAGGGCTGTTTTATTCCAAATTGAGCCACAAAAACACATTTTCGGAGTAGTTGTCCATCATATTGCGTGGGATGGTTGGTCCACCACACTTTTCAAAAATGAACTGGCACTGCTATACAATCAATTCAAAGCAGGAGGGAAACCAATGGAAGTTCAATCACCAGTTTTTGATTATACTGACTTTTCTTTTTACCAGAGAAATCTTCTAAACGGTGACTTTCTTAATCATTCACTTCAATATTGGAAGAAGAAGCTGGATGGAGTAATACCCATCCAGCTTCGGGTCGATTCACCTGAAACGTTAGAAATTACTTCATCAGGAGCTTCTAAGGAATTTGTTATAGACAAGAACACTACTGCCAAATTAAAAATCCTTGCAAAAAAACAAAAGGCAACACTTTTTATGGTTTTATTAGCGGGATTCAATGCCTTGCTAAAAAGACATAGCAGTCAGGAAGATATATGTATAGGTGTTCCATTGGCCGGAAGAGAGCACGAAGGATTGGATCAATTAATAGGGTTTTTTGTAAATACGCTACCCATCAGAACACTTGTTAAAGGAAATTCTAAATTTGATGATTTACTTAATGATGTAAAAGTCAACACACTGGAAGCTTTTGAGCATGGGCATGTTCCTTTTAGTGAAATAGTTAAATTATCAGATGATTTTAGAATTGCAGGTAGAAATTCGATTTTTCAAGTGTTGTTTGTCATGCAAAACAATGAAACTTCAGAATTAAATTTTGATGGGTTAGAAACGAAAGCATTAAAGGTGTCCCAACAGACTGCGGGTTTTGAGTTGACACTCGAAATAAAAGAAACACAAGATCAATTACATGGAATGTTTGTGTACCAGACATCATTATTTAGTCCTGCCACCATTGCCCACATGTCTGAACACTTTATTCAACTTTTTAAATCCATAACAATTGACGCTCAAAAAACCATAAATGATATTAATCTCCTAAATGCGCAGGAAAGAGATTTTGTGCTAAACAATGGTAAGAATTTTAGTCTTCCTCTTGAATTATCTGAAAGTACCATTGTAAATCTAATAGACGAACAGGTAAAACTATTTCCAGAAAAAACAGCCGTTCATTTTAATGATGAAGGCTTAACCTATTCGGAATTAGATTTACAAGCTAACATAGTGGCGAATCATTTGATTAATAAGGGAGTAAAGCCAAATACGTTTGTTGCCATTTGTCTTGATAATTCTCCTCAAATGATCGTTGGCATGTTGGGAATCATCAAGTCAGGGGCTGCTTATGTACCTTTAGACCCATTATTCCCAAAAGATAGAATTCAATTTATCCTTGAAGACACCAATGCTTCTTTGGTTATTACAGATAAAGAAACCGAAGCTTTTATTCAGGAGAATTTTTCTGCCCTTTCTATTTTAACCCTTGACAAAAACCTGAGCAATATAAATAATAGAAACTCGGGAAAACCAGCAGTAATTCCTTCCCCCGAAGATACAGCCTACCTAATTTACACCTCTGGCACCACTGGTAAGCCTAAAGGTGTCATGATTAGTCACAGGGGTTTATTTTTGTTTCTATTCTCTAGACAAAAGTATTATCCTGATTGTACTCCTATCTTGCTTTTATCCTCATTTACTTTTGATGCATCCATACCTGTTATTTTTAACACATTGACACGCGGGAGTACCTTGGTTATAGGAAAGTCAAGTGAACTTAAAGATCCTAAAACATTAAGGGAATTATTGAGCCTAACAGGAACAATATTATGTGTACCTTCCTTTTACAGCTTTTTGCTTATAGAAGATCTTATACCTTATGGTAAAATCAAAAGGGTGGTCTTAGGGGGTGAAAAAGTAGATAACCATTTGTTGGCCTTACATTTTGAAAAGCATAAAGAGGCGAGGTTATTCAACGAATATGGCCCGACTGAGGCTACAGTGTGGGCAACGGTTACTGAATTGAAAACCGCTAAAACCCATATTACAATAGGCAAACCCATCGACCACATAAAGGTCTACGTAATTGATGAAATGGGTGAAATTTGTCCCGTAGGCATTCCCGGAGAGCTATGCATTTCTAGTGATAGTTTGGCCAAAGGGTATTTGAACCGCCCAGATTTGACCGCTACGAGTTTTGTTCCTGATCCTTTTTCGAATAGGGAGAATAGGAGGATGTATAAAACCGGCGACAAGGCTAGATTACTCCATGACGGAAATCTGGAGTTTTTGGGAAGGTTAGATAATCAGGTTAAATTAAGAGGCTATAGAATCGAATTAGAAGAAATTGAAGCTATTCTGAATGGAGAAGATTTTGTTGAAAAGGCTATAGTTACTTGTTCCGGGGAATCTTCAGAAGATCAAAAGCTGGTGGGTCATGTGATTACCAATAGCAACTTTGAGCAGCTATCAGAAGAGCAAAAGACCAGTCGACTTATCGCCCTACTTTCTAATAGCCTACCTACGTATATGGTCCCGGACCATTGGCAATTTTTAAATGAAATGCCTCTAACAACTATTGGCAAAATAGACAGAAAAAAACTTTCAATAGTTGACACACGAATAGCATACAAGGCGCATTTTCCACAAGCTGAAAGTCCTACAGAAAAAAGGTTAAAAAGCATTTGGAAAGGCCTTTTAAAAATTGATCAGGTTGAAGTTCATGATAATTTCTTCAAGATAGGTGGTCATTCCCTACTTGCAATAAGATTAATCAATGCCATTCGAGAAGATTTTCAATATGAAATAAAGTTTAATCAAATATTTCAGCAACCAACAATCCACCAACTTTCCGTATTGATAAATGAGAAGACCACAAACCCTCCTTCAATCAAGCCAAGTAAAAATGCTTCGCGGTCTAAGGAGTTTCCACTTTCTTTTAGTCAGGAAGGCTTATGGTTTACAGATAGGTTAGAAGGATCAAAGCATTATCATATTCCTTTGGTATTGAAACTAAAAGGGAGCCTACATATCCATTCGATGGAAACTGCCTTGCAGGCAATTTTGAAAAGGCATGAGGTTTTGCGCTCCATTTATCGTTACGATGGTGAACACATTCACCAGGAGGTTCATGATTTTGACAACTGGCATTTGGAGATAAAAGATTTTTCCACTGAAAACCTAAAGGAGCAGTCACTTGATGATTTTATCCAAGAGCAAATCAACCTACCATTTGATTTAGCACATGATGCAATGTTTAGGGCAATGTTAATTCCCCAAAATGATGAAGTCAATATCCTCCTCATGACTTTTCACCACATTGCTTTTGACGGATGGTCGGTTGGGTTAATAATGAAAGAACTTGAGGCATTTTACGCTCAACAAAAAAACGAAAACAAAATAGCTTCTGACCTTTTGCCAATACAATACGGAGATTATGCCATTTGGCAAAGAGCACAATTACGTGGTCCCTCGTTCAATAAAAAAATTGATTATTGGAAGGAAAAGCTAAGTGGATTTAAATCAATTAAAATAACTCAAACAAAAAGCACCATTGATAGTGGTAATACCCCGGGCAATCCCCAATCATTCTTGGTACCAACTCACCTCTCAGAATTTGTAAAATATTTTGCTCATAAAACCGGTACAACTGTATACATGGTTTTAATGGCAACATTTAAAACACTGCTTTACCAACTGACACGGCAGACTGATATTATTGTAGGTACTGTAGTTGCAGATCGGAATTTCCAACATACGGAAAAGTTAATTGGTTATTTCATTAATACCCTACCTATTCGCTCACAACTTAATCCCAATTCTAATTTCGCTGATTTTTTAAATGAAGTGAAAGTTAATTGTCTTGAGGCATTTGAATTTCAGGAAGTACCCTTTGAAAAAATTGTAGCAGCTGTCCAACCTGAAAGAAAATTAGGGAATAACCCCCTTTTTCAGGTAATGTTTTTACTTCAAAACACATTTGAAGATAGGGATTGGAAAATCGATGATCTTAAGGTAGAAATGCTTGAAATTAAACCGAAAAGAGCAAAATTTGACCTATTGTTTACCGTTTCTGAAGGAGATAATGGCCTCAAAGGTTTGATGGAATACAAAACAACTTTATTCAATTCAGAAGCAATAGATGAAATAATCAGAAAATATCTCCAATTATTAGAGGTCCTTTATCAACAACCGTATGAACCAATTGATCATTTGTTCAAGGAAAAGGAACAAGAGAATGCCAACATTTCTGAAATTATTTCAGATGAGTTTATTGATGAATTCAAGACAGTTCAAGAATTAATTCAAGCAGCAGCTGCCAAATTCAATAACAAAGAGGCCATTATTTCAAAGAATGAATCCTGTACATATAAAGTGTTAAATGAAACTTCCAACCAATTGGCTGCCTTCCTTGTCCAGCAAGGTATAAGAAGGAATGATATTGTGGGAGTTGTAATGGATCGCTCAATTGAGATGATCACATCCATTATGGCGGTATTAAAAGCTGGGGCTGCCTATTTGCCAATTGACACTGACTTTCCTGAGGAAAGGATCAGTTATATGCTCAAAGATGCAGCAAAAGTTCATGTAACGCATAGCAAGTACAAAGGAAACTTCAAGTCTCAGTCTAAGGAAATTCTTTGGGAGGATTTCAAGGCACAGCAGGGAAGTTTTTCAAAAGAAAATCCATCACCTAATAACGAAGCCAATGATGCGGCCTACATTATCTATACCTCAGGGTCCACAGGAAAGCCAAAGGGAGTAATTCTTACCCATGGCAACTTGTATAACTTCCTTAAAACCGTAAGCCATAAACCAGGGATTAATTCCGACAATAAATTCCTCGCCGTAAGTTCTGCTTCCTTCGATATTGCACTTCTGGAATTAATTTTACCCTTTGTGCATGGTGCTCAGATTGTGATCCTTGATCAATTTGAAAGAAAAGATCCGCGAGTAATCCTGCAATATTTGACGCATAAAAAGGCAGACATTATGTTCGCCACTCCGACCCATTGGAAAATGCTATTGGAAAGTGGCTGGAATTCACCAGTGGACAACCTGCAAATAATCAGTGGTGGTGAGGCTTTAAGCAAAGAATTGTCCAGTCAGTTATTGCCTCTATGCCATAGCCTGTGGAATATTTACGGACCTACAGAAACCACGGTTTTCTCTACCATAAAAAAAATTGAAGCCGATCAGCCGCTTATTACAATTGGCCGAGAAGTACTGAATACTAAAATTTATTTACTTGATGAAAACCAAAAGCCAGTACCAAAAGGTATAGAAGGTGAAATATACATTTCCGGAAAGGGTGTAGCAAAAGGTTACCTTAACCAACCTGAATTAACCAGCCAAAAATTCACGAAGGATCCGTTCCAAATGGAGACCAGCATTTACATGTACAAAACTGGTGATCGGGCGAAATTATTAGCCAATGGTGAGATTCAAATTCTAGGAAGAATAGACAATCAAATCAAACTGAGAGGTCATAGAATAGAGCTTGAAGAGATAGAACAAGCCTTGAATACACTAAACGATGTCAAAGAAAGTGTGGTGCTCTTTAGAAATACTTCACGTGATGACAAAGGGTTGGTTGCTTATCTCCTACTCAAAAACAATTTGGAGGACGACGCTAAAAAAAGCACCGAAGTAACAAGCACTCAGGTCAAAAGCTGGAAAAAGGAATTGTCCGTAACATTACCAGGCTATATGTTGCCTTACGATTTTGTAATTGTTACTCATTTCCCTCATACTACCAGTGGCAAAGTAGACCGGCTAAAACTACCTGACCCTGTATCAATAGTTCTAGATGCCGTTTTACTCCCTAAAACACCAGAAGAAAAGAAAATAGCTGAAATTTGGAAGGATGCATTGGCTTTAAATACAATTGATATTACTGATAATTTCTTTGAGATAGGCGGGCATTCACTAATTGCTGTTAAAGTCATGACCATGATAGAGAAGGAGATGGCAACGCTTCTACCACTTTCAATTTTATTTAAGTACCCTACAATCCAACAATTAGGTGCTTTTTTAGAAAAGAAAGTGGTTTTAAACAAAGAATGGAAGTCGCTTGTTCCTATTCAGCCAAAAGGAAAAAAAGCCTCAATATACCTTGTCCATGGAGCTGGTTTGAACGTGATGCCATTTCAGGCACTGGCAAAATATTTTGACCACGACCAGCCTATTTTCGGACTACAATCCAAAGGTATGGACAGTGAGCTTACCAAATATGAATCTGTTGAAGAAATTGCTGCTTCCTATATAGATGAAATAAGGGAAAATAATCCATCTGGTGAAATAATTCTTGCTGGCTATTCCCTGGGAGGAATAATTGCCTTCGAAATGGCCAAGCAACTAAAAGGCACCGGTATTTCTGTAAAACGCCTCTTTTTGCTTGACAGCTTTGCAACGTTTGCAAAAAATGAAGGTGTTTTAAAAAATAGATATGGTGCTAAACTTCACCGGGAATTGCATAAGAAATTTTTCGATTTAAAATTATTAATCAAACACCCTAACATCCTAAGAGATATTAAATACAGGTCGTTCGGTAAAAAAATAAATAATTTACTCGATAACCTGGGCATAAAAACCAAGAAAGAAGAAAGTCCTATCCTTCAAAGAATAAATAAAATCAAAGCAATGCATGTTGCTGCTTGTAAACAATATATCCCTGGGTTTTATGAGGGAGAAATCACTTTGATCAGGGCCAAAATCCGAACAAAATACTTCTTCGATCCAGAAAGTCTGGGATGGAAAGGACGTTCCAAATCTATCCGGATCATCGATGTAGAAGGAGTACATTCGGACATGTTTTCACCACCTAACGACGGCGAATTGGCCGCTACTATTAAGAAAGTGATTGAGGAATAGCTGTCTTTTATATTGGAAATATAGCTAATGGTTAATTGTTAATGGTTAATGGTTAATGGTTAATGGTTAATGGTTAATGGTTAATGGTTAATGGTTAATGGGTAATTGTTAATGGTTAATTGTTAATGGTTAATTGCCTAGTTGTGAATGCTTTCAAATTGGTATCTTCATATGATAATCACAGCCCTCATTGGTAAGTAAAAAGTATGGATTAGTTGTGAATTGCTTTCAAATTGGTATCTTCATATGATAATCACAGCTTTTAAATTTTCCATTGAACCTATCTTCTGTTGTGAATTGCTTTCAAATTGGTATCTTCATATGATAATCACAGCATGTCTTCGTCCCACAATAATGTGTTTGATGTTGTGAATTGCTTTCAAATTGGTATCTTCATATGATAATCACAGCCTTATAGAGGCCTGAATAAGGAGGAAAGGGTTGTGAATTGCTTTCAAATTGGTATCTTCATATGATAATCACAGCCTTTGTCAATTTTTTACACCAATTACACTGGTTGTGAATTGCTTTCAAATTGGTATCTTCATATGATAATCACAGCCTATCCGAACGGCCAAAAAGCCTTATGAAGTTGTGAATTGCTTTCAAATTGGTATCTTCATATGATAATCACAGCTATTAAAGACATATGGACAAGGCAGGCTTTGTTGTGAATTGCTTTCAAATTGGTATCTTCATATGATAATCACAGCTGAACTAAAATCTTTGCAGGCTCAAGCTCAGTTGTGAATTGCTTTCAAATTGGTATCTTCATATGATAATCACAGCCCAGACCGACTACAGAGGAAAATCCCATGGGTTGTGAATTGCTTTCAAATTGGTATCTTCATATGATAATCACAGCATTATTATGAACAATGGATAAATCTGTTATGTTGTGAATTGCTTTCAAATTGGTATCTTCATATGATAATCACAGCGCAAATCCTATTTTTAATCTTGTTCGGAGGGTTGTGAATTGCTTTCAAATTGGTATCTTCATATGATAATCACAGCTTGTTAATTAATAACAAAATAGAAATGACAGTTGTGAATTGCTTTCAAATTGGTATCTTCATATGATAATCACAGCACCTCGTCACTCAATAGGTCGAAGCCTAGGTTGTGAATTGCTTTCAAATTGGTATCTTCATATGATAATCACAGCTGTTGTCAAACACATCAGCCTCCATATAGAGTTGTGAATTGCTTTCAAATTGGTATCTTCATATGATAATCACAGCTTATAAGGCCTGAATCAAAAAGAGGCGACGGTTGTGAATTGCTTTCAAATTGGTATCTTCATATGATAATCACAGCAACACCGTTCCACCCGTTCCAACCCGTTCGTTGTGAATTGCTTTCAAATTGGTATCTTCATATGATAATCACAGCGGGGCCGGTCATGTGAAGTCTGAGTGGAGCGTTGTGAATTGCTTTCAAATTGGTATCTTCATATGATAATCACAGCTTAGAGTCTATTACCAACCTTTTAGGGTACGTTGTGAATTGCTTTCAAATTGGTATCTTCATATGATAATCACAGCTAAAAAAGGAAAAGGAGTGACAGCATAATTGTTGTGAATTGCTTTCAAATTGGTATCTTCATATGATAATCACAGCTCATCTAAAGAAATACCTGCAGGACTTCTAGTTGTGAATTGCTTTCAAATTGGTATCTTCATATGATAATCACAGCTATATGGAGACAATGGAATGATAGGGATGGGTTGTGAATTGCTTTCAAATTGGTATCTTCATATGATAATCACAGCACAGAGCGACACACTAGCACATCACTTTGCGTTGTGAATTGCTTTCAAATTGGTATCTTCATATGATAATCACAGCAGAGAGATTCGACCACCTTTCGTTGTGGGCGTTGTGAATTGCTTTCAAATTGGTATCTTCATATGATAATCACAGCAGAGAGATTCGACCACCTTTCGTTGTGGGCGTTGTGAATTGCTTTCAAATTGGTATCTTCATATGATAATCACAGCATACCCCACGATAAGTGGCTGGTATGCTGTCTTTTACATGACAATTTAGAATTAAAAAATCAAAAGCTTTATACCGACCAAAACCAAAAGTCTTATAGCTTTTATCAACCTGTAAAAAAAATTCAAAACAACTCCAATTGCTGCGGTGGAGCCTCCTTTTCCTGTGGCTTGGCGCCATAAAATAATTCCATCATCCCAAACTGCTTGTCCGTAATGGACATGATCCCTACTTTTCCCCTGGGAGGAAGATTCTTTTTCGTTCGTTTGGTATGCACCTCCGCATTCTCCCGACTGGCGCAAAAGCGCATGTAAATGGAAAACTGAAACATGGAGAACCCATCGTCCAGAAGTTGCTTACGGAATTTGCTTGCAGTTTTCCGGTCCTTCTTGGTTTCGGTGGGCAAGTCAAAAAAAACTAACACCCACAAACTTCGGTACTGGTTAAGGCGTGAGAAAAATTTTTCATCCATATTCTGGGTAAATGATTTTTCGACTGATTCCAGCAAAGCAATCAAACAAGGAAGATGTGGTACGGGAAGCAGCTACCATCAAGGGGCTTTTTTGTCCATCGATCATAACATCCAATGCTGGAATGTTAAGTAATTCCTTTTTTAATCCGGTAGTCAATACGTCATATTCATCATATGTTTCTACTATATGGGTGACCACTAAATCCACAAAAGGCCGATACGGTTCCATGATATCGTCTGCCAGGCAATAGGCGTTGTATTTGTTCCGGTGCCAAATTCCTACTCCAGGTAGCATACCTGAAGAAACCAAAGCCCTTGCAATAACAGCTCTAAGAATGGCATAACCATAATTCAACAGGTTATTTGGAGGAATACCAATCTGACCTCTGTTAAATCCCGGGATTTCAAATAGTTTTTGCCAATAAATGGCTGCCGCCTGGGCCTCGTAATTCCCGGAATCTCCAGAGGTTACATTTTTATACAAGTATTCCATGCGTTTGGATTCCTTCCCTTTCTCCTTCAGTAAATCATATTGGTTTTTAATCTTCGCCGTAACTGTCTGCTGCCAAAGGTTCTTTTTTAACGGTTGGGTAGCCGCCAACTGAAACCGGACGCGCTCCGTTTGTTCGGAATGTCCCTGCATGGGCAACAATACTCCTTCCGGAAGATGCTGGGCATTACAGGAAACGACAGCTACTTTCCGCTCTGTTAGTTTGGCCAAAAGCCCATTGGTTATGGTAATTTGTTGGTTTTCCAGGACAATCATTCCAATATCTTCTATGGGCACGGTTCGCCCTTCCTTTCCTTCATCCGGGAAATTGACAAACAATTGCTCGTTTTTTGTACTTAGATAAGCAGGATTGCCAAAAAAAAGGGTTCTTTTAATCATTTTTATTAATAAAACAGGTAGATAGGTTTTTTACCTTTTAAAATCATTGAGAAAGACAAACTTCTAAATCATATATTCCAAATTAAATCCCCAAGTAGGGAGACTTTAAAATCTTTTCCTTCAAATAAAAAATTCCAGTTTTCTTTTGACATCTTTAGTAATTCCGTTTCACCTTCAATTTCAATTATAGATGGTATAGCTTTGTATCTATCTAATTCGTTTTTAATCATCACAGTTTTTTCTCTCCCCAAAATTTCCATCAATCGAGTTAACCTAAAGCTATTGCCAATAGTGTCAAACCTGAATTTTCTATTATTGTAATCAACTTTTTGTATTTTTCTATCTAGAATCGAGGAATCATGAACAACTTCAGGAAGTTTATGTTTTAGCTCATGGTAACGCATTAATTCGTCCTTTTTGAGTTTTATGGATTTCATCACCTCGTCCTTGGATTGAGCACTAAGATGGTATTTAAGCCAAATATTCCCATCAGTAAACTGTGTTATTACATACAGTCGTTTTTGTTGGAAACCCGATTCTTTTCTTTTTCCATATTCATTATCCGTTTTTAGGACTAGGACTCTTTGCCCTACTTTTAAGAGATCTTTATCCCATTTTTTGTACCGTGGATTTTCATCATTTATGAAGGCATCAATATCAAACTTATTGTATTTTTTGTATGCTTTAGCAACTTGAAAAGAAGCTATTGGAAGCATTTCTCGGTTTATTTTTCCTTCTAAAGTTCTTTGAAGAAAAATCGCATAATGCAATGCACCTGAACCTGCTTCTGAATAAAATTTGTTTTTGTAATCGTGCACTGAACGGTAATTAATTCGTTCTTTTACTTCCCTCCCGCCTTTTGTTTTCACTCTAACGTGACGAATGTTGTTCCCCTGAAAATCTTGTATTTCGAGCTGATTTTTTTGTTTGTCAATGAGTTCCTTAATATTAGGATCTATAATTGCATCTATCAACTTCTGCGAAGTCTTTACTTTATCTATATTTTCTCTCTTCACATAAAGAAACTCATCTTTTCCATTCTTGTATACCCACTCTCCTTCTTCTCTTTGGGGTTGACCTTTGTGATCTCGTTTAACATCCTTAATTTTACCCAAATAAGTTTGAGCATACAATTCACTTCTTACAGTATCCCCTTTTGCATACTTTATAATTCGGTTTCCACCTTTGTCCAAAACAAATTTTCCATTATTATCTTTAACATATTGGATTTTCCCTCTTTTTCTAACTTTTTTAACTGTCTGATTTAAAATTTTGTCTTTTCTAAAATTGACAATTAGAGTTCTTTCTTCAGTATCACGAATAAGTGCTTGGGGATTAAAATCAACAGAAGGTTTTACAATATTCCTTAACCTTTCTAGTGCATTTTTATCTTTATTTTCCAGTGCTTCATAATAATCCTTCAAAATCTGTTCTCTACGACTACTGTTAACAGGAATGAGTGTAAGAACGGATGCATCTATGGCGTGATGCGAATGCTTGTTTCGACTTTTAATCTCGTCTTCTTCTTGAAATCCATAAAGTTTCCTGAAATTGGCTGTAACTAAACCTTTTTGTACTGTTACTTTTTTGAAATATAGCCTTAAAAACTCCCTAGCATACTTGCTTACCATCTGTGTGTCAACCAACTGTCTTCTCGCCCAATTATCCCGGATCTCTTCAGCTTCAAATCGCTCTACCTTGTCTTTCCAGTAGTCCAAGTGCAATTTAAAGTAATGCCTATCCTGAATTCTAATGTTTTTATTGGTTTCGTCCTCATTGCCTTTCGGTTTAATTCTATCTTCATAAAGCCGTTTCCACTTATCCCTTTCTTGCTTCCACATATCTAATCTTGGCTCAATACTTGTCCCCCAACCATCAACATTTTTATGGTAATTATTACATTGCTTTGGCAATTTTTGAACTTGTAAATCACGGTTATACCTAGCATAACCAACCGTCATATTTGCCATTGTGTTATCGGGCAAAATACTGCGAGGAATAGTGTGCATAATGTCTATTTCGTTAGAGAAAAGCTTCGCTATTGAAATCATTTTTCCAGTATACATACACTGACCTTTTTGCTCAAACCATAACTCGTATCGTCTTAAAGCATCTTTCTCTCCAAGAATCTCAATGTGATCCTTGTTTTTAATTATTTTACCATTTTCATCTTGGGTTGATTGAAAAGTTTGTTCCGCCCACATTTCAAAAACAGGAACACTTTCTTCTATATTCAAATTAGATTTTACATTACTTTTAAACTCTTCTAGAAACAAACGGTATTTTTCCCTATTATTTCTACGTAAGTTTTGGTAACGCTCTATTGCTGCTCTTTTGTTGTTGTCATTTAATTCACGGGCTAGTTCTATCACAATATCTGTATCCTGATCAACTTTACCAGAAATAATAAGTTCGTTTACTAATTTTCGTAAAACGCTCATTGATTTATTGAACATCGGGTTTCTGATGCTATCTATTAATGGAGTCGGTAAAATTTCAATACCAGTTTTTCTATCCGTTGGCAAATACTTCTCCCCAGTTTCCCAACTTGTTTCTAAATTTTTATTGAATGCATTTTCTCTGTTTGAGTGATGGTATAGTTCTCCATTTAAGCTGATTTTCTTTTCGCTTAAGTTGCCTTTAAAAATCTCTGTCTGTGTTTGAGTCCCCCGAAAAGCCCTTTTAGTATCAAAGAAGTATTCTTGGTATTCGCTGCTGACTTTATTGATTATCTCTTCCTTATTCCGTTCCGCTTTCCAAGAATTTTCACCAAAATAACTAGTGCAAGCATTTCTGACTTCTACTATATCATCATCCTGTAGAGAGTAAGAAAAATCTTTGTAAGCAAACTTTTCAGCGTTAGGTAGTCCTTTGTGCTTATCAATAAGGTTATTGGTAATATTAACTATTGTCTTACTCTGTATATAGGTATTAGTACTTACTTCTAAAATTTTAAGTATTTCAGCTTTTTTATTTTGCCAATCCTCACCTAATAATTCAGGGATTTTAGCGATAACAACTGCCTCATTATATAAATACCCATCTTTTAGGAATGGTATTATCTTACACATTGCTTTTAAACTTAGGTCTGCATAACCTTGTTGGAGTTTTCCTTTAAGTTCAATTAATGGTGAAATTGTGAATTCCTTCTTCTTTCTTGTTATAATTTTATTTTCTATTTTGAGCTTTTCAATACCAAATTTTTCTAGGTTTTGATCATCAAAATCGAATAAAATATGCCATATATCATAGATTGAATAGCTATCAACAGTGTTAGGTGCATTCCCAATATGGAATTGTTCAATTTCACCAAGATCTTGTTTGACTTTTTCTCCAAAGATGGTTATTAAGCCTTTACAAATAGGCATTCCTGAAACGGAAGTATCATATTCTCCAGTTCTTCGATCTATAGGATAATTGTATTTTTTAGCTATTTTAAATTTCTTATCAAGAAACTTCCTTATTTCCTCAAATTTAAAATTAGATTCTTTTTGTAAGAATTTTTCGTTAAAAAGCACTTGTCTCATTTCAAGAGTCAATGGTTGCTTTTCATTATTCTCATCATAAAATTTGATAGTATTTATAAATTGCCAAGCCCTGAAAATTTCAAAAATAGGATGTGAAACAGGACACCTACGTTTGGTGGATTCCAACGTACACTTGCCAATGTTGCCTTTTTGAATTCTTAATGGTCTTTGCCAAATAATAGCCTTCCATAAACTTTTTACAAATTCGTCTTTATATTCTTCATTGTCTTCTTTTTCAACACTGTAACCTTGCAATTTACATATTTTTATTAATTCATGCTCATATTCTTCACGAAGTGGATATTGATTTCTAGCACGAATCCCTTTTCCTAGAAATTCTTTATTCAATGCTTTGGCAATTGATCCATGTTTATTTAAAGCATCTTTAAAACCATTTTCATTTCTCCTTTCAATTTGCTTTTCAGTTTCTTTATCGATTTCGCCTATATCTTTATACCCTCGACGCTGGACAATATGATACAATGCACGTCCAAATTCATGATGGCTCACATTACCTTCAATTGCATTTACCCTTAATTGGTACGGGTTTTTATATTTTGTGCCACCTTCATAAGAAAAATCACAAGATAGCCACTTTAAAAATTTCTCGTTTTCAGGAAACTTACGAACCCTCCCTTTTACGTACTTACTCCATATCTCCAACTCTGTTTCACATAAAGGGACAAGTTTAGCAGAAACCATTACTTTGAGCAATTCCCATTTACGATATTTCCTTGCTCTAATCAAGTTTCTTTTTGAGCGAGCTATTCTTCTTTCTCTTGTGGGAGATACATATCCACCTGACTGCCCTTTAGACATTCCGGTATCAAAAATTATAACTCCTTTATCTCTTATTTGCCCATTTTCATTTATAGCCCATCCAGCTGAAGAACTTCCTAAGTCTAAACCAAGTTTTGTCATATTTTTACTAGATCTTTAAAAAGAATATTTATCTTTACTACCGAAAGACAATTCACAACAAGGCTATAAGCCGTAGGAGTTATCTCTAGGCAACTGCTTCTGGTAGTTGCCATTTTTTTTTATCCCTATTTACTTCTATCACCAACAATAATAGCATGAATATTTATACAATTATCCTTCCCCCTAAAATTACTTTATTTTTCTAAAGATTAAAAATTTAGTATTAAATTTTACACAAAATCTTAGTTGTAGAGTTATTAGGAGGTTAATTCCTGATTTTACTGGCATTTGTTCTTCCATTTTTGAGATAAGAAACCCTAGCTTTTGTCAAATACTGACCATATCTCCAATAGAACCTCCATCTACAGATTCCTAACCCTCCTTTGCCCTCCGTCCCCCAATCTTTTTTATCGTTCCAGAAATCCTTACATTTGCTATCTATTTCCAAACCGATAAACCCATTATTCCATGCTTCGAATAGCTGCATTCTTTTTTAGCCTTGGCATTCTGTTTTGTGCAAGCTTACACACCCTCGCACAAACCGATCCTTTGGATCAAGCCATTTCCCAGCATCGAAAAGGCCAGTTTCATATCAAGGCCAAATCAGGCGCTAAGGTGTCCGTGCAACAGCTTTCCCACGAATTCTGGTTTGGAGCAGCCATTGCCAATGGCTTGGGATCCGGGAACATGGATCCAGCAGACCTTAGCCAATACAAGAATTATTTCCTTAAAAACTTTAACAGTGCAGTAACCGAAAATGCACTCAAATGGGCCAATATGGAACGTGAAAAAGGAAAAGTCAACCACCTAACGGTAGAAGGAATTCTGCAATGGACGGAGGAAAATCAAATTCCGCTACGAGGACATAATTTATTCTGGGGCATAGAGAAATTTGTTCAGCCATGGATAATGGAATTAAGCGATGCCGAATTAGAAGCCACCATAAAAGATCGGGCTATTTCTATTGGTCGCCGTTATAAGGGCCGTTTTGTAGAATACGACCTAAACAACGAAATGATCCATGGGAATTATTATGCAGATCGATTAGGCTCTGATATAACCGCCAAAATGGCCAAATGGGTACTTGAGGGGGATCCTGATGCCAAACTTTATCTCAATGATTATGATATACTTACAGGCAACCGACTGGCAGACTACCTTACTCAAATCAGGGGATTGCTGGCACAGGATGTACCGCTGGCCGGTATAGGCGTACAAGGTCATTTGCACGGAAGCACCTTTGACCGACGGGAGCTGAAACGCAGCCTGGACGCTCTGGCTCAGTTTGGCCTACCCATTCGTATCACCGAATTCAACATGCCAGGCCAGCGCTCAAAATTTCATAAAGACACTCATTTGATTATGAGTCCAGAAGAGGAAAAGCAAAATGCCATAGAACTGGTGGATTACTATCGGATCTGCTTTGCCCATCCAGCCGTCGAGGGCATCCTTATGTGGGGTTTTTGGGAAGGAGCCAACTGGATACCGGCCTCTTCCTTATACACCCGGGACTGGCAACCCAAACCTGCAGCTCATGCCTACCAAAACTTGCTATTTGGTACTTGGTGGACGGAGAAAGTGGGTACCACCGATGCTGAAGGAAATTATTCTACGGCTGCTTTTTATGGGAATTACCAAATAATGGTTGATGGGCAAACGAGAAAAATTTCACATAAAAAAGCCAATGGAGAAACCACAATTGATTTCTCCAAGCCCTGATTGATTTATGGATAATCATTCCCTATCAAACTCTCCAAGACTGATTGTTGCCAATTTCTTAACTTTTTTTCCATGTCTCCAGCAATTTCTGGTTGATCGGATAGTATGTTTTTTTCCTCTGCCGGATCTAAATTGATATCAAACAATTCCCTTTTGGTATCCCCATTCTTTCCATCGTGAATGACCAGTTTATATTGGTTGCCCAGCAATGCCCTGGCTCCAGAAAAATCCTGCTCCTGAATGTCTGGATGATGAAAGTTTTTAAAATTTCTGGTGGGAATTCCGTTCATCAATTTCACCAGTGGAGAGGTTCCTTTCTGTAATTCGGGAGCTATATAATCGGCCAACCCTTCACCGTTATTTCTTGGGCGTCCATTCCAAAAAGCAATGGGTTCAGGTCTACTATCCATTTTCCCTTCCAACATAGGAAGGAGACTAATGCCATCAATTGGTCGGTTGGGTAATGGCTGACGGGTAATCTCACAAAGGGTAGGGAAAACATCACTTGAAACACCTTGCATCTCAGTGATAAAAGGGGTTTTGATCTTATATGGCCACTCTAAAACGGAAGGTACACGTGTACCCCCTTCATAGACCGAACCTTTCTGCCCTCTAAACGGAACTGTAGCATTGCCTTCTTGAGGAGTACCATTGTCGCCAAAATACCATAGCAAGGTATTGTCACGCACTCCTTCTTCTTCAAGAAATGCTCTTAACTGCCCAATGGACCTATCCATGGCTGTGATTTCAGCAAATCGCTCTCTCAATACATCCCTTTGAAGTCGTTCTACAGGCTTACCTGTCTCGTTCGAGGTTAACCTAACCATACGATTCCCAAAATCTTCAGGCAAACTATCATATAAGGCGAGGTCTTCTGGTTTTGCGCTATAGGGCTCATGTGGTGAACCATACCAAATAACAATGAAAAAAGGTTGTTCCTTTTCCTTGGTTTTTTGGATGAAGTCAATGGCTTCGGCAATTAATATTTCAGAGCTTTCTCCTTTAAAAACCACGGGGTCAGCACCATTTCTGGAAAGATGCGGATTCATTTCAAAAAAATTATCGTGGGACAAATATTCGTCAAAGCCAAAATGGCTGGGGTTTGTGGGCGAGGCAGCTTTTACCGGACCAAGATGCCATTTCCCTAAATGAGAGGTAACATAACCAGCATCTTGCATGATCTCAGCTATACTGATTTCCTCAGGTCGAATGGAAAAACCTGGTGTAAATGTACCATACCTATTGGGATGCCTGCCTGTGATAATACTCCCTCGGGTTGGAGAACAAACAGGAGAAGCTGAATAAAACCTATCCATACGTACTCCATTCGCTGCCATTTCATCTAAAACAGGGGTATGAAGAAAAGGATGACCATTGTAACCCGTTTCATCCCAGCCGTGGTCATCCCCTAGGAGGAGCACTACATTGGGTAGGGAAGGTTCAGTTTCTACTCTCTTTTCGGATTGACAGGAAAAACCTAGAATTAAGGCAACTAATGGTAACCCGAAAGAAAGGTGATAATTGTATCTTTTCATGGGGTATTTATTTTAAATCAATTTTTGAATTATTCTATTGTTTCCAAGGGGGGAACATTTTGAGAAGCCCCGATATATCCTTGATTCTGATTTATCCTACCCAAAGTATTTTCAGAAATAACCGTTTCAGGAATAGGCCAAAGGGCATTGTGTGGAGAAATACTGTAGGATTGTTGGCCCCAGGTTAAATTGATCTGGAAAAAGACGTTGGTTCTCATTACTCGATCGTAAAACCAATTTTTATCACTGAAATTATCCAAGGAATAACCATTGATATTTTGTTGAGCCATTATATAAGATGCCCTTACCATTTCCCCATGTCTTGGTTCTTCAGTAAATAATTCCCTTGCTCTTTCATCAAAGATGAAATCAATATCGACTTCATTAAGGGCAACTGGCAAAGCACCTGCCCTTTGTCTTACCCTATTTAAATCATTAGCAGCTGCAGAAAGATCTCCTTTCCAAAAATGTGCTTCGGCACGCAATAAATAAGTCTCTGCCAATCGGAATACATACTGGTCTCCATTCCCTCCAGCAGGATTGGCCGCCGGATCCTGTTCAGGAACGAAGGTTTTGTAATGTGGAAAGGAATAATTGTGTTGGAAAGTATCTACGGCTACAGCATAGTTAGCCCTATCAATGGGTTTTCCAAAATCGGGAGAACCGGGATTATTGTAAATAATCTCATTCCACTCTACCCAGTTGTTGTCACTTCTTCTTAAATCATTTTCATAATCCCATATTTCATAAAGGTAATAGGGCGTAGGACGGCAATTACCATTCCCCCTGAATAACGAATCATATTGCAAGCCATCAGCTACGGTTCCAGGGCCTCCAGAACTGTCCCTATTCCGGGAATGCCACCAAGCAGGGTTATAAATCCTAGGAAGCCTACTACCATTAGTCTTGGCGCCATCTGGATCTAAAAACCGGTCAATAACACTTAAAATCGTTTCGGTATTGGCTGGGTCATTCACATTATCCAATCGGTGGAGATCCCAAAATATATTTCTGCTGGGATCTGAAGCATGTATACCAAAGCGCTCAGTCATTAACCCATAAGGTCCTTCTATAACCTTGGAAGCAGCAGCAATGGAACCTTCAAAATCTAAGTTGGCCAATGCAATTTTAGCGAGTAGGTGATTTCCTGCACCTTTTGTTAAAGCCCCAGGATCGGCGCTTTCTGGAAGCCAATCTACCCCCCATTCCAAATCCTCTTGAATTTTATCCAAGATAACCCACCTGGAGTGGGTATAAAAATTTAATTTCGGACCTGTGACCTCCTTTCCAATAAAAGGAACATCTCCATACGAGTTTACTAACCTGTAATACCAATAAGCTCGATAAAAATAGGCAGATGCCAACAACCGATTTCTAATATTTTCACTCTCCCAATCTACATTATCAATCCTTGAAACCATTACATTTGCATTCCTTATTGAATTATAAGCAATGTTAAACAATCTTCCAGGAAAATCGTGATTGCCACCATCGCCTGCGGGAGTTAATACCTGAGGAAAATCCTTGACTACCCTATTTGACTGAGCACCAGGAACCCCTAAATCAGACATCGCATGCTCATTACTTATAGGACCGCGTTCCGCGTAAAATTCGGATTTAATATCCTTACGCATGGTTACCAACAAAGCTTCAAAACCTGCTTCATCTACATAAACATTTTCAGGTGCATAGAATGACAAGGGTTTTGGTTCCAACCATTCTTCAGAGCAAGACGAAAGAATGGTGAATGAAAGGAGGATGGCCAAATTTAATATTTTTTTAGAATTCATCATTTACTTGTTTATTTTTAATTATTTGACCTCTAAAAAGTTACATTTAAACCCATCGAATAAATCCTGGGCATAGGTGATCCTCCTGATTCAGGATCCCAATTTTCCCATTTGTCAAAACTATAGAGATTCCGTATCGACCCGAATAAACGCAGATTGTTTAATTTCATCCTTTGAACGATAGAAACGGGTACATTATAGGCTAAAGTCAGGTCTTGGATACGTACAAATGACCGAGGGAAATAAATGTTATATCCTCCGCCATAAGCCCCGGAAGTAGCCGTTAAGGAACCAAATTGGCTGGACGGATTTTCTTCAGTCCAATAGGGTATCGCCCGCATTCCTCTTCTGTCATAAAGATTACTTGAATTATGAAGAAAATCGGAGACGCTTCCAATATGACCTAAATCCGCTCTGATGAAAACCGAAGCTGAGAAATTTTGCAGGAAAGTGAATTCATTTCTAAGTCCGATGCGGTATCTTGGCTGGGACCAGCCAATAAACTGTTTGTCTTCCAAAGTAGTATAACTTCCATCACTATTGACATCTACTGCTTTATAATCGCCAGGCGACAAACCGTAGGATTGGGCTTCGTCTGTTTCATCCATCTGCCAAACCCCAGTAATATCATAATTCCAAACCCTATCCAATGCCTGTCCGATAAACCATTGATTGGAAATATCAGAAACCTCTCTTGTAATGATCTCACCATTTACCTCAACCTCTTCAAAGTCCCCAAACAGACTTACGATTTTGTTGCGGTTCAGGGAAAAAACAAAATCAGACCTCCAGGTAAAATTATTAGTATTCCTATTTACCGTATTTAGAGTAAATTCTAATCCCCTGTTTTCCAACTCACCAAGATTCGTGGTAATATTATCAAATCCAGTAACCTGAGGCAAATTCCTCTCCATCAATAAGTCTTCTGTAACCATATCGTACATTTCCAAACTTGCATTGATCCTGCCTTCCCATAATCCCAAGTCCAGTCCTATATTAAAAGCCTGCGTTTTTTCCCACACCAATCCGGGATTGGCCAAAGAATTATTAAAAACGCCTACTAAGACCTGGGATCCATTAGAATACAGATTCTGGGATAACCTTGCCAAGGCTGAATAGCGTCCAATATCTCTATTGCCATTAATCCCCCAGGAAAGCCGTAATTTAAGGTTCTCGACCAATTCACTGCTGAAGAAAGCTTCATCAGAAATCTTCCAAGCCAAGGCAGCGGCTGGGAAAATGGCTCTAGGATTTTGCTGACCAAAAGCCGAATATCCATCCCTCCGTAGGGAAGCTGTTAAAAGGTATTTATCCATTAAGGTATAATTTAACCTTCCCATTAACGCATCACCTGTGGAGTACACATCATCATTATTCACCAAATGATTCGTGGCAAATTGCAAGCCATGGAAGGAAAGGTTCTGGTTGGGATTAAAAGTTTCCCCACTTTGATAGGAAAGCCAACTTTGAAACTTTTCAATATTATAAAGAAAGGTCACATCAAAATTATGTATACCAATCCGTTTGTTCCACTTTAGCAGGTTATCCACCATCCATTCAAATATTTGAGAATCTTCTCTTGTGCCAAAACCCCTGGATCGGGTTTGCCCTCCCAGGATAGTCTCTGAATTCCAGAAATTATGGTCCCTCAGAAAGGTATACCGAGGCTGAAAAGACAACTTGTAACTAAACCCAAGTGGCAATTCCAATTCTGTATACAACGTCACAAATAAGTTCTGAATCTTTCTTAGTTTATCCTGTTTGAGATGGTTGACCAAGGGATTTTGAGCTCCTAAATAACCATTAGGAAACCATTTTACGGAGCCATCCTCCTCGAACTTCGATCCGAAAGGGCTTGAGATCAGCATTTGTCCCAAATTGGCTTGCACATTGCTTTCATTTCTTTCCGAAAACTGGGAATTTAATCCCACCTTCATCCAATCTGTAACTTCTGCATCCAAATTAAGTCTTGATCTGATTGTAGAAAAATTATCCCCAGTGATTATGCCTTCATTGTTGATGCTGCCGAGTGACCAATAATATTTTATTTTTTCTGAACCACCACTGAGACTCAGATCATAGTTTTGTCTTAATCCTTTTTGCATGACCTTATCATACCAGTTTTCTCCTGTTCCTGCTAGGTAATTTTCTGATTCTTCCGGAAAAAATAACAGGCGGTTCAACCATTCTGTTGTATTGTCCTGGTTGGGGTTATTGTTATAATTGATCCATTGTTCAAGACTAATATCTCCTGGTAATTCATTTGGATTTTGGTAAAAATAAGCAGGGCTACTGGGGTTCTCCTTAATTAATAAATCCCTCCTGAAATCAGTATATTCTTTTTTATTTAAGGGTCTAACGTCGCTGTTAGTCACCTCAGCCAACCCAATTTGCGTTGTAAAATTGATGGTTGGTTTTCCCGTCTGCCCTTTGGTAGTGGTGATAAGAATAACTCCTGAAGCTGCCCTGGAACCAAAAACTGCAGCAGAACTGGCATCTTTCAGAATGTCCATGGTTTCTATGTCATTTGGGTTGATGTCCTGCAAACTGCCATTGAATATTACGCCATCCAATACGATTAAGGGCGAAGTACCGGCACTTAATGAAGTAGGCCCACGGACTTCCAATGAACTACCACCGGAAGCCGAGGTGCCCTGGTTGGCATTAAAACCAGCGACAGTGCCCGTTAACATTTCTGAAAGTTGGGTTACATTTTGGTTTTGGAAGGTTTTGGCATCTACCCGCATGACAGCTCCTGTCAGGTCACTTTTTTTCTGAGTTCCATACCCAATGACCACCACCTCATCCAGGTCGGTCGGGTTTTCCAGCAAAACAACATTGATGACACTTTTGTTACCTACCTCAATATTCTGAGAAAGATATCCAATAAACGAAAACACGATAGTGGCACCCTCCGGTAATTCGAGGCTATAGTATCCTTCAATATCCGTGGCTGTGCCGACGGAAGTTCCAGGAATAGAAACCGTAGCCCCGGGAATAGGATTACCGTTTTGGTCTGTTACCCTACCTGTAACGGTAATGTCATCTTCAATTTGAAGGACTATTCCTTCAGAAGAAATTGGACTTGGTGCCCTACTTAAACTGTCTCGGCCCGGCGCTTTTGCAGTGCTTCCATTATTAAAGGGAAACAGCAAAAAGCACATTATACCAATTTTAGTCCAGAACATTAATGATTTTAGTAAAGGAAATTTCATATTGGAAGATTTATAATTTTATTTAAAACACCAATAACCTTTGGTAAATGGAAATAGTGTGATTATAAGGTAAGTTCCTGGTATATAGCTATTAATAATGCTTCATTTTTTCATATCAACCAGAAAAGGTTAAGGAAACAGGTCATTATTCTGACGTCATTAAAGTAATAACTTTTTTAATAATTTTCTATACTTAACACTGTTTATTTTAAACTTTTAAATGGCCTATCCCATTTTTAAAACAATAAAAAATGAAGATTATGTCACTAAAAAAATTTAATTTTGTTTCTAAAAATTAAACTCAAAATAGGCAATAGCCATCCTATTACTTCCTGATCCGCCGCAGCGGACAAAATCAGTCAATCGTTGCTATTTTCGTATCACCATAGTAGTGCTATTATCCGTCCAAACTCCCTGATTTTTTTAAAGTTTCACCACTTCCCGATTGAAGTCGGGACTGGCACTACGAATCCAATTACATAGAGCGGGTTTAACCTGCAAAATTTCTCCATTTAATTAACTTTTGCTGGCAAATCGTTAAGCCGGATGGTCTCTAGTTTTTCCTGAATCTTCTGCTTCAGTTCCGCAACAATATCCTCGTAAGCAGGGAAATCTGCCAGATTATTAAATTGTTTGGGATCATGCTGCATGTCAAATAATTCAATGCCTGAACCACCATCCTCATCATAAAGTGTCAAAGCCCATTTTTCATTTCTTAAAAGAAAGGCATGACCGCCTTTATAGGTATTGACTGAAAAAGCCATTTCTCTCGTTCTTATGGTAGGGTCATCTAGTGTAGGTACGAAACTAACGCCTTGAATTTCATCTTCTACTTTTACCCCTGCCAATTCTGCAATGGTCGGGTATAAGTCTATTAATTCTACAAAACTATCAGAAACCTGTGCTTTTTTGCCAGGAATCTTCACAATCAAAGGAACCCTGACTGATTCTTCCTTTAAGCTCACCTTCATCCAAAAATCATGTTCTGCCAAATGAAATCCATGATCAGAGGTGAAAATTACAATGGTATTGTCTTCCAGTCCTTCTTCCTTTAATGTATTTAATATTTTGCCAACTTGGGCGTCCATATAACTGACAGAAGCATAATATGCAGCTATCGCCTTCTTTTGCTGGGCTTCTGTCATTTGCGCATTGAGTGTGGTTACATAATTAATACCACGAGCAGGAATATCATCCCAATCTCCTTGAACTTTTGGCGGAAGCACTACCTGCTCATAGGGGAACCTTTCAAAATAAGGTTTTGGTGCAACAAATGGTACATGCGGTCGAACCAATCCCACGGCCAAAAAGAAAGGTTTGTCTTTATGCATTCGAATCAGCTCAGAAGCCTTATCTGCTGTTTTACCATCGGAATGAACCAGATCGTCGCCATCTGCTTTCACAATTGTCATCACATTCCCACCTTTTCTTGGTAACAAGCCAAATGGGTTGTTTTGCACCAATTCTGCTTCTCCAGCTGCAGTCCATTCCGGCCCCTGACTGTTGTACCTTTCATCCCAGGAAAGGGCATCGTCCGTTCCATTAGATCCTTTCTCAATATCTATGGGCACACCCATATGAAAAATCTTACTAACCCTGGCAGTAAACCAACCATTTTCTTTAAATAATTGGGGCCACATCTTTTTATCAGGCCCAATATTCTCCCTCCCGCTAACATAGCCAAAAGTGCCGGTAGCATGGGGATAGTATCCTGACATCATTGAGGCTCTGGATGGGCCGCAAACCGGATATTGACAGTATGCACGGGTAAATCTGGTGCCCTCGCTGGCCAACTGATCTATATTTGGCGTATATCCGGCCGTATTTTCATACGATGAAACAGCTGTAGTGGTGAGGTCATCAGAAATAATAAACAGGACATTCGGTTTCCCTGATTTTTGGCCATAAACTGCCAAAGGAATTATACTACTTAAGGAATAAATTCCTAAAGCTAGAACGAGTTTAAATATGGTTTTCATGCGATCAATTTTATATTTATTGGACAAGTATAGCATTTTTCTCCTCTCTGTCTAAGTCACTATTTATCTCCGCTTCAGTTAATTTAAATGCTTCTTCTAATTTTTTTACCAAATCTGGTCGATTTTCAGCCAGGTCATTGGATTCAGAGATATCCTCGCTTAGGTTAAATAATTTCCAAGGTTCTAGGTTACTTTCCCTAAGAATTTTATAATCACCCCAGATCAAAGCCTCTTGCCCCTGGTATTTAAAAAACATCGATGCATGTGGCGAATGAGTAGTTTTACCTGTCAACACAGGTAAAGGATTTTTACCGTCATAATACCTGTCTTGTGGCAACTCAGCCTCTGCCAAATCTGCAGCCGCAACCAACAGATCCAAAGACCAAAGTCGAGTGTTGACAGTGGAATTGGCTTTGACCTTACCAGGCCATCTTACCAATGCGGGCACTCGGATTCCTCCTTCCCATAGGGTCACTCCTGCCCCATTCAAAGGCGCATTGGACTGAATGTCCAGGTAGGGGTAAAATGCACCGTTGTCAGAATAGAAAAAAACAAAGGTGTTGTCTGCAATTCCAAGTTCATCCAACGAATTCATTAATCTCCCTACGGCCATGTCTATTGCGGTAACAATAGCATTGAACCTTTTTTTAGGGTCTTTCTCATCGGGTTTTAGTCCATAGGGTTTAAAAGCATAATCTGGGGCTTTCCATATATTTTCTTCCCCTGGTGCTATGTTTCTGCCTCCAGGATGATGTGGCGCATCAAACGGAAGGTAAACCATCCATGGTTTATCTTCAGCCGTTTTCTTATTAATGAAATCAATGGCAGCATTGGCAAATAAATCCGTACTGAATTCACCATGTCTGTTGATGGAGGTAGTATTGTGGTACAGATCGTGTCTTCCTGCATAGACATGAGAAAAATGATCAACATTTCCAGAAGCAATACCCAGGAATTCGTCAAAACCTCTTTCTGTGGGTCTGGATCCTGGAGCAAAACCAATGTTCCATTTCCCAAAGGCCCCGGTTTCATAACCATGAGGACTATTTTTTAATACTCTTGGAATAATGATTTCTGATTGAGAAAGTCCTATCCCATAATTACCAGCCAAACCACCAAGTTGGTAATCCAATTTGTTTCTTTGAGGTATTCTTCCAGTAAGCAAGCTGGCTCTTGATGCTGTGCAAGTCGGAGAACCAGTGTAAAAGTCTGTCAAAATTGCCCCCTGACTGGCCAATTTATTCAAGTTTGGCGTTAGTATCGGAGAGGCTTTATTCAAGAAACTAAAATCCCCATAACCTATATTGTCTACTGTAATAATTAGGATATTTGGAGGTGCTTGACTCTTATTTTTCTGCCTTCCAAAGGAAGGAATACTAATGAAATTTGTACAAATTAAAAGGAAGGCAATTCCTTTGAATGAATTCAATAATTTTGTCATGCGGTTGTTCTATGATTAAAACAAGGGTTGGTATTGATGATATTATCCCATCGACATGGCATAACTCGACAAATCCTACTGCCTAATGTACGCAATATTAAACACTTAAAGTCATGATGAAAGTTATAGACAATCGGCTTTAAAGTTGTTCTTACCTACTCTAGTTGCTAATAATCTTAAATATAAAAATCATCCTTTAACCAATAAAAGATTCTTCATGCATTACTTTTCCAAAAACATCCCGGTGATGAAAACTCATCATTGGATTACCTGATTTTCGGTCCACCTGAATAGATAAGAACCCTCCTATTAGATTGAGATATTGGTGCTCAGGACGAACATCGCCTTCTTCCCAACCCTGAACATGATAATCACTGACAGGACCAGATCCAAATTCCATTAGTCCTGTTTCAGCATCTTTGGAAACATATTGCCAATGCCTGTCCCCATTCACAACAAACATGTTTTTTTGATTTGAAAGGTAGCCCCTCAGCCAGTCTCCTTCATGGCTAAAATTACTGTTGGAATGGTTGTCTTTCTTTTTTTCTCTATCCGGGCCTACTATAGGGGTAGCAGTAAAAAGAAGTTTGAAGGTAGCATCTGATTCAGCCACAGATTTAGTAAACCAATCTATTTGCTCCTTGCCCCAAATACTTTTATTTACACCATCTTCCATGTCATTGGGAGACCTGTACTCCCTGCCTTCCACCATCCAAAATTGTAGGTCTTTGCCCCAACGAACTGTCCTGTAGGGTTTGTCTTCGATTGGAACATTTTCATACCATAATTTTATACCATCTTGAAAGGTCAAATCTCCGTAGGGTCCTTTTCCGAGATAGGCATCATCTTTTAATAAATCATGATCATCCTTGATCATATATATTGGAACTTTTTTAAAAAAATCTCTCAAAGATGGCCATCCGTTCATTGCATGCCATTT
>Ga0222651_1000423_pt1 | contig 27309 bp, 17 predicted proteins | sample AntAcemetagen369_FD_179855 | JGI IMG/M metagenome (GOLD analysis project Ga0222651, IMG submission 179855) | Saline water microbial communities from Ace Lake, Antarctica - #369 | ecosystem: Environmental > Aquatic > Non-marine Saline and Alkaline > Saline | place: Antarctica: Ace Lake...
TGTACCGATTTCGCTACTGCTGAGGAGATTATTATTAGAGAAGATGGAGGGAATAGTGATTTAGGTTACCCATGGGCAGTAAACATGGGGGATGACCAGGTACTTGTTACCTATTACTTTAATACAGACAATACAAACAGGCATATTGCCGGTACCATCCTAAAAATAAATTAATACCCTATCCTGTCTGGCACCAGGGCTTCTGATCAGGGAGCTTTGCTGACAGATAGGTTTTACTTTTATATCAAGCCACTTCTTGAATATTGACTACTTTTCTATAATCTGAAGGGGTCATTTTTTTAAGTTTTTTAAATTGTCGGTTAAAATTGGCCAAATTATTAAACCCGCAAGAAAAGGCCACCTCTACGATATTTATATCCTCATTGGACAAAAGCCTACAAGCATGCCCAATTCTAACTGTGTTAAGGTATTCTACAAAGGTGATTCGGTATTGTTCTTTGAAGAAATTACAAAAGGTCGTCACACCCATATTGGCCATCGAAGCTATTTCTGAGAGCGTTATTTCTTGATCAAAATTAGTCAAAATATGATTTTTTATTTTGGTAAGCCGGTCAGAACCTTCTGGCTCGCTATCTATATAGCCTGGACTCGCCAACAATTGATACTCTTTGTTTCGTGAAAGGATATCAAAAATGGTAAAGAGACTTGAAAGCCGTTGAATACCATTCATATCAATCATTTCTGTCATTAAGGCGGTTATTTTTTCCTTTGTTTTTCCTGTAAACGCCATTCCTCTGCTGGCAAGCCCTAGTACATTTTTGATGTTTTCCATTTCTGGGATTTGCAAAAATTCAGTGCCTAAAAAATCTGCTTGAAACTGAATAACTATAGCTTCTGCTTCATGATCGGCCTCTCCTTTGGTAAAAATAGGGTCATTGACCCAAACATGAGGAAGATATGGGCCCATGCAAACCAGGTCTCCAGGTTCAAAATAGCCTATGTGGTCTCCCACCATTCTTCTGCCTGTGCTTTTCAATACCAATACCAATTCGTATTCCGGATGATAGTGCCATGGACAAGGGAAATAGGTCCCTTTTTCCTTAAAGACTATAAACGATTTGTCAAATTCTTGGGGTAGCCTTACTTCTATGGTTTTCATAGTTCTTTGTTTAACCTTATTAATTTAGAAAAAATAGAGGTAAAAGGAAACTAATCAGGGTTAAATGGTAAAATAATTTTATAAAACAAAAAAATAGTGATAAGGTGTCAGTAGTGTAAATCCAAAGATAAGATATAATAAACCATTGTTTTGGCATCTTCAAAACTTAGGTCAGGGTGAGCAGCCATGACGGGATTTCCCCAGGACCCGAAACCTCCGGAGATAATTTTTCTGGCAAGTAAATCCCTGTAAGCAGGCTGAATGGGATAACGTTTGGCAATGTCTGTGAAGGCAGGCCCTTTGGACTTTTTATCTATTCTATGACAATCATAGCAGCCCGCATAGGCGATAAGTACCTCACCTCTTGACAAGACAGCCTCAGGTACTTCATCATCTTTTCCCGGGATCTTTCTAATATAATTCTTCTGCCGGATCTCTCCTTCAGAGAGTACATGTTCCTCCTCATTGGAATCACAAGAAACCAATATCAGGCTTGCAACAAAAACCAAAAAAGACATCCATCTATAAAGAAAAACTTGAACCATCTCCAAATTTAATATAAAAAGATAAACTTGTCCTTATTTTTTTTATCAAAAATTTACAAGCCATGGCAATCTACTGCCTGTTTATTTATAAATTTGGATATGAGGAGATTATTTAGGTTTACGTTTAGTTTGGCAAGCATTGCCAGTCTCGGACTTGCAGGTACTGCACTTGCACAGAGCAAATTGGAAAAACAGGTTAATGAAAGTGCCAAGGAGATAGAAGGCCAGGTTATTGAGTGGAGACGGGATTTTCATGAGCACCCCGAATTGGGCAATGAAGAAATCAGGACAGCAGGAAAAGTGGCCGCACATCTGAGAGCCTTGGGTATGGAAGTGACTGAAGGGGTAGCTGTTACAGGTGTGGTAGGCGTTTTAAAAGGAGGAAAACCCGGGCCTACAGTAGCTTTGAGAGCAGATATGGATGCATTACCCGTCACGGAGCGTACGGATGTGCCTTTTAAATCTCAGGTAATGACCACTTATAACGGACAAGAGAGCGGGGTCATGCATGCCTGTGGCCATGATTCTCATATGGCGATTCTAATGGGAGTAGCAGAGGTATTGTCTGGCATGCAAAAGGACCTGAAAGGAAATGTTAAATTTATTTTTCAACCTTCCGAAGAGGGTTTAGAGGACAAGTCTATTGACACCTGGGGTGCCAAGCAGATGGTGGAAGAAGGTGTGATGACCGATGTTGATGTAATTTTTGGTCTACATATCAACTCTCAAACACCTGCAGGAGTTATCAAATACAAGCCAGGTCCAGCTATGGCAGCAGTAGATGAGCTTGAAATTACCGTTAATGGAAAGCAGGCGCATGGTGCTTATCCTTGGTCTTCTATAGATCCGATTGTCACTGCTTCTCAGATCGTGATGGGATTGCAAACAGTGGTGAGTAGAAATGTAAAAATTATAGAGATTCCCGCGATTGTTACCATTGGAGCTATTCATGGTGGTGTTAGACACAATATCATACCCGAGACGGTAGACATGATCGGTACAATCCGTACCTATAGTCAGCCGCAACAAGAACTTATCCACCGTCGAATTAGAGAGATAGGGGAATATATCGCCAAAAGTGCTGGAGCGGAAGCAGAAGTTAGTATTAAAAAAATGTACCCGGTTACTTTCAATGACATTGAATTGACTGCAAAAATGCAACCTACCTTAGAAAGAGTCGCAGGAAAAGACAACCTGTGGGTGCACGATCCGGTAACCGGAGCTGAAGATTTCAGCTTTTATCAGCTAGAAAAACCCGGATTATTTATTTTCTTAGGAGCTATGCCTGTTGATAGTGATCCAGAAGAAGCCCCTTCTCACCATACCCCTGATTTTTACCTGGATGAAAGTGGATTTGTGTTAGGCGTCCGTGCATTGTCCCAATTGACGGTTGATTATATGGAGATGTCGAAGAAATAGGTGGATAGGGTTTGTCTATTATAGCCTTACTTATCAAGGAAAATAGGTGATATAAGTTATTAATCTTTTTCAAAAAGAAATTTATTCCCTTCATACTATCCATCATTTGAAATAAAATATGACGGATTTGACTTTTTGGTTCGTTTTTTGCATAAATGTAACAACAAGACTGTCCTGATTAGTGTAGCGTTCAGGGCCTGTCCTGAGCAGCGAAGTGATTCAGGGCTTGTCTTGAGCAGTGAATTGAATCAGGGGCAAAATGATCTGAGGGAATAAGGTAAAACAGCTTATTTGTCCTTAAATTCTTACTTTCAGGTTCATATTTAGAGAAGTATACCTGAAAATCTTAAATGCGTTAGATGGAATTATTCGTTAATTAATGATCTGTCTTGCCATTATGTCTCCAAATAGCCTGATTTTCTTGTGATCACACCACTTTCTGAGAAGGGCCTGGATTGGCTATTACGATCGCTATTGCATAATATGGGTTAAAATTTTATTATTGACGATCTACGATGTGGTTTTAACAAACCTCATCTGTATTTACAAGGACTTTACAGTCAAAATGTAGGATATATTTAACTTATTTCTAATATTACACTTGTAAGAGTGAAATGTGATTATATTTGATTTTATTGGGGGAAGATTGCCTTTTATCGTCTAATATGTTTTACTGTGAAAATGCTGAATATTATAATTTTCACTTTAAATCTATTGAATTATCAATCTAAATATTTTTAATAAATGGGGAAGAATTTAGCAGAGGAGTTACGCATTTCCAACATAGAACTTGTTTTCCAAATAAAAGAAAAGGAAAAACGAGAAATAAAACTGATTATTGCCAAACAAGAGTTTGCCATTCAAAACCTTGAGATTGAAGCACGGGCTGAGGAACTAAAGGATTTGAATGATAAACTTTATAAAACTGAAATAAGTTTAAGCAAGGCCAATCGGCTTTTTTCTTTTATCAGTCATATTAATAAAACCATTACAAGAGTAAATGACGAACAAACTTTATTTGATGAAGCCTGTCGGATAGCTGTTGAAATCGGTGAATTCAAAATGGCATGGATTGGGATTCTAGATCCTTCAGACTGTAAGATTAAACTTATGGCAAGCAGTGGAGCTACAGAAGAAGATATAAAACTACTTTCTGACGTGGCCTTTCATATTGATGGTCTGAAGGAAACTAATTTGCAAGAAACCGAGTATTGTGCCATACCGAATATTCAGGAAGAGGAACAAATCCAGTGTAAAGATTATGCCGCTGCACGTGGTTTTATATCTGCCATTTCTCTTCGGATAAAAAAATCAGGAAATGTAATTGGCACGTTTAATTTGTATACGGCTGAAACCAATGCGTTTTCTGATAAAGAAATTATTATGCTCAAGGAAGTTGTAGAAGACATGTCCTTTGGAGTTGACCTTTTTGAAAAAAATAAAATACACCAGAATACTTTAAAACTTGTAGCTGAAAATGAATTGCGATTTCGTGCGTTGATTGAAAACAGCTCGGATATGAAAACGCTAACGGATAGGGAAGGCAAGGTTTTTTATTGTAGCCCTTCTGTTAAAAAGTTCCTTGGCTATTCATATGAAGAATATCTTGACCTGAATCAACAGGATTTAATTCATCCAGAAGACCTTTCTGATTATTTTAAAAGATGGAATCAATTATTGCAATTTCCAGGGCAATCATTTTATTACAGACTAAGGCGGCTCCATAAAAACGGAGATTGGATTTGGTGTGAAGGTAGCCTAACAAATTTGCTTGAGGAACATGCGATAACCGCAATGGTATCAAATTTCAGAAATATTACCAAAAAAATGATTGCTGAAAAACTGCATGAATTCGATAAAAATAACCTTAATGTACTAAATAATAGTACTATTGATTTGATGTGGAGTGTTGACCGGAATCTTAAACTGATCACTTCCAACATCTCTTTTGATAAAATGATTATGAGTAATTTTGGTGAGATAATTCCTAAAGGAGGAAGCATTCTTTTAGCAGCATATACTCCAGAGAGGCTCAGCCACTTAAATAAAGAATATAAAAGAGCATTTGCAGGAGAAAATTTTGTGGAAACAGAGTATGTTGATTCTCCAGTTGAAGTATGGTCCGAAATCTCTTATTACCCTATTCGGAAAGGAAATGAAATAATAGGCGCTACCTGCTACTCGCGCGACATCACCAATATTAAAAAAGCAGAGAATGAACTTCGCAAGAGTAAGGATTTTAACAGTGGAGTACTTAACGCTTTAAGTTCACATATCGCAGTCATAGATGCTTTGGGAAAAATTATTGCGGTCAATGAATCCTGGAAACGGTTTGGAATCGAAAATGGTGAAACCACTTTACAAAGGACTGAAATAGGAAGTAATTATTTTGAAGTTTGTTTGAAATCTGTGGAAGCGGGTAATACTTTTGCTAAAGAAGCATTAATGGGAATCAGGGAGGTGTTACAGGAAAAAAGAATGGATTTCTATCTTGAATATCCCTGTCATTCCCCTAATGAGCAACGCTGGTTTCGATTGCATGCAAAGAGATTTGAAAATGATGAAGCATTGGTAGTGGTTGCGCACCAAGAAATTACCGAGCGTAAACTTGCAGAAAACAAGCTGATTGTTACTACCAATGAACTTCAACGCGCCCTAAGCGACCTTACTAAAATAATGGACGCATCGCTTGATGTTATTTGCGCTGTTGATGCCGATGGAAATTTCCTAAAGGTAAGTGCTGCTAGTGAAGATGTTTGGGGATACAAGCCGGAGGAACTTATTGGCAAACCCCTTATCAATTTTGTTTACAGTGAAGACAACGAAAAAATGCGGTTAACAATCGCTAAATTAAAAGAAGGCAAAAATCTCCGTTATTTCGAAAACCGGTATGTACGTAAAGATGGTTCATTGGTACCGATTGAATGGTCTGCCCGTTGGGATAAAAAAGATCAGATAAGGTATGGGGTTGCAAGGGACGTTACCGAGAAAAAGAGATTAGAAAAAGCTTTTAAAATTGAACGACTTCAATTTTTTGATTTGTTCTTAGAGGCCCCATCCAGCATGGGTGTTTTGAGTGGTCCTAACCACCTGTTTATTATGGCCAATCCCCCTTACTTAGAATTAATTGGTAAAAGGGATATCATTGGTAAATCTGTATCAGAGGTATTGCCTGAGGTTGTGGAACAAGGGTTTATTGAAATGTTGGACGAAGTTTTTCGAACAGGTAAAGCTTATTCTGCCAATGAACATCTTTTTAAACTGGATGTAAAGAATGACGGAAAACTTGTTGACCGATACTTGAATTTTTTGTACCAGCCACACCGGAAAGAAGATGGAAAAATTGATGGTATTTTTTTCTTTGTCGTGGATGTTTCAGAATTGGTACTATCAAGAAAAACCATAGAGGAAAGTGAAGCAAGATTAAAGGAAGCCCAGGCACTTTCACATATAAGTAATTGGGGAATTAATTTAGCTACAGGAGTGCACACCTGGTCAGATGAGGTTTATACTATTTGCGGAATAAAACCAAGAGATATAGCGCCTTCTGTCGAAGCTTTTTTATCCTTTATTCATCCTGAAGATGCTGCCGATGTAAGGCAAGCAGTCCAAAAAACCTTAGAAACATTTGAAGCATCACATTTTTCTTCCAGATTAATCACAAAAGACGGCCTTACAAAATACATTTACAGTGAAGGGGATTTTGAATTTGATGAAAGTGGAAATCCTCTTCGCTTTTATGGGATTTTGCAGGATGTAACTGAGCATAAACTTAGTGAGGAAAAAGTAATAGAAAGTGAGTCTAAATTAAAGGTTGCCCAAGCAATAGCCCACATCGGTAGTTGGGAATTGGATTTTGAAACCAAGGCCCTTATTTTATCTGATGAAGGGTCTCGGCTGTTCGGACTCCCCGCTAACCAACGCGAATTGTCGTTAGATGATTGGGTGAATTTTGCTCATCCTGATGACAGGAAATCGATACAAAAGAAAATAGAAAAATCAATCCAGAATTTATCTGCAACATCCTTTGACCACCGTATATTGCTTAAAGACGGAACGATTAGATACATTCATTCAGAAAGTAAATTCCGGTTTGATTCCGATGGTAAGCCCAGTGGAATTAATGGAACCATGCAGGATGTAACAAAAAGTACTAAATCAGCAGAAAAACTAAAACAAAGTGAACGGCGCTTCCGTAAATTTTTCAAATCTGCTCCTGAAAGCATTGTCGTTATTGATACGAGTACAATGACTTTTGCCAAATACAATGAGAATGCACTTAGACTTCTTAAGTATTCTGCCAAGGAACTAATGAAGAAAGGACCTGCTGATATAAGCCCACTGCTCCAGCCAGATGGACGAGCAACAAAAGAAAAAGGAAGAGAATTGATGATGAAAGCGATGAAGGGAAAGAAAACTGTTTTTGAATGGGTGCTTATTGATGGAAATGGAAAAGAATTTATAAGTGAAGTGCGTCTCGCATCCTTATCAAACGTCGACGGTCCCCAGTTAATTGCCAATTTTGCTGATATTACCCAGAGAAAAGAAAACGAAAAGAGGATGGCAGCAATCACCTCAGATCTTTTGCAACGAAACAAAGACCTGGAACAGTTTACTTATATCGTTTCACACAATTTGCGTGCACCAGTAGCCAATATCATGGGCCTTTCAGAGGCCTTGCGGACAATAGATTTGGATGAACTTGAAACAAAAGAGTTTATGGATGGGCTTTCTGTATCGGTAGTCAAACTCAATGGGGTTATATTTGACCTTAACAATATTTTACAGATAAAAAACAACCTGTCGGAAAAAAGAGAGCGTGTTTCTTTTTTACATTTGATTGAAGACATCCAGATAAGCATCAGAGACCAAATGAAAAACCAACATGTGCTGATAAAAACTGATTTCTCAGCGATTGACCAAATGTTGATTTTGAAAAGCTATCTTTATAGCATTTTTTATAACCTTATTTCCAATAGCATAAAATTCAGACAGCCCAGTCTTTCTCCTGTCATAGAAATAAAAAGTTTTAAATTTAGAGATAAAATTGAAATTCACTTTTCAGACAATGGTCTTGGAATAAATATGAATAAGGTAAGAGCCCAGATATTTGGCTTATACAAACGCTTTCATGATGAGACAGAAGGAAGAGGTATTGGATTGTTTATGACAAAAACACAAGTTGAAACGTTAGGTGGGGAAATTAATATAGAAAGTGAAGTAAATAAAGGAACAACCTTCATAATCCAATTCCCGATATGAAACCAACACGTTTTATTTTAGTTGATAACGATGGGTTGAATAACACCCTTTGTAAATTTTATATCAAGCGCATTTTTCCGGATATGGAAATAGTTGATTTTATATTGCCTGAAAAGGGTTTTCACTATATGAAGACTGCTTTTAGTATTGATAAACCGATACCATCGATTTTACTACTTGATATTAACATGCCGATTATGAACGGATGGGAATTTCTTAAAAAATACGGTTGGCTTGACAAAAAAATACAGGACCAAATTACTGTCTATATTCTTTCTTCATCAGTGGATAATAAGGATCAGGACTTTTCAGCCGACCATAAGAATGTTAAGCGATACCTCGTAAAACCCATCACACTTGAGGCAATAGAAAAAAAATACGAGGAGAATGATTTCGCAATTTATTCGCCCGGTTAAGAAGACTATGACTTGAAATTTAAATTTTACCCTATTTTTTCTAATATTGTTATGCTAAAAATAGGAAATTTTTTATACCAAAATATTAACAACCTATGGACAATAATGAACTGTATATAATTGCCATAGGAGCCTCCGCCGGAGGCATGGAGGCGATTCATTTACTTTTTGACAATACCCCCGAAGACGGTGTTTCTTATGTGATCATCCAACACCTATCCCCGGATCATAAAAGCTTTATGGCAGAACTACTTGCCAAACATAGCAAAATGAAAATTTTCGTGGCTGAAAATGGAATGTACGTAAAGCCAAATTGTGTCTATCTGATGCCCAAAGGCAAGAACATGACCATTCAGGATAGAAAGTTGTTATTGACAGATAACCATGCCAGTCAGCCAAATAAAGCCATAGATATATTTTTAAACGCATTGGCAGAAGATCAACGTGATAAAAGTATTGCGGTTATCCTTTCAGGTGCCCGAAATTCCATTTTCTAAAAAGAACTTGAGAAGCATCCTTTTCAATTTATTGAGTAATGCAGTGAAGTACAGATCACCTGACCGTGACCTTGAAATAGCCATTAGAACCGAGCAATCTGAACATTTTATAATTCTCTCTATTCAGGACAATGGTTTGGGTCTTGACCCAAACAATATAAATGATATTTTTTTGAAGTTCAACCGTAAACATGATCATGTGGAAGGTACTGGTATAGGATTGTATCTGATAGAAAGAATAATTACCAATGCCGGAGGGAAAATTGAGGTGGAAAGTGAGTTGGGAAAAGGGTCAGTTTTTAGGGTATATTTGAAGCATTAATTCGTCCCCGTTACGATTTAATATTCCCAGGATCTTAAAAGTTCTTTAGCCAATAGGAGTTTACAAATCAGCTTTTTGATGGAAGTTAGCTCATATTCTTCAAAACAGCCAAGTAGATGCTACAAATTTGGGTTACCTGGTGCCTTTTGAGACATTTAGCAAACATTTCAATTTTATCTTGAATTCTGAGAAACCTGTAGATCAAATGTGATTTGTCCGATTTGATTGATGTATCTATTTCCAAGCACAAAGAATCGATCAACGAACTTTCAGATATTGCGAATATTGTTCTAAAAACCACTTACCTATTTACCACATAGAAAGGAATACTTTGTGAGGTAAATTTGCCTTTGTCGTCGGAAATAAAAACAAAGAGCCGGTAAGGTCCTTCATTTTTCGGTGCCTTAAATTCAATTAACTCAGCGTCATCATTTACCATTAGGTATTTCATGTTGTAGTGATATTGGTCTAATTCATAAAATTTAGACTCCTCGGGCCTTATTTCCCATCTGTATTTTAGCGTATTCTTTTCTTGGTACTCAACAAAGGTTTCCGCCGAATAGAGAGAATCTGCTTTCAAGTACAGGTTAATTTCCGGTGCTTTATTGTTGATTACTATTTTCGAAATGCTTGGTGCTGAATTTTCAAACGTTTCACCCAACCAGGAGCTTTTTAAAAAATCCACTGAACCAGCCTCGAGGCCTTCTACTGAAAAATGGCTGAACCACGTAGAGGTAATTTCATATTTATTGCCCCAATAAAATGCGTAACTGCCCAGAAAGGCTATACTGTCTTGATTCATGAGCTTCCAATACCTTTCCATATAGTTTAGTTTTTCTTCATTGCTCATTTCCATCGGTGCTCCCCATTCTGTATCCTCTACTTCCCAATGACCAGGAGGCCCCCATTCTGAAAATATATAGGCCTTGTCCCACCCCTTTTCCACATAATTTTTATTTCCCTCATAAAATTCATCTATTAAACTGAATCCGTTGTACCCAAGAATATCTATATGTGACATGAGGTACTTACTTCGACCAATAATTTGGCTATTTATTGCCGTCATCACCGGATGGTTCGGATCTACTTCTTTCACCATTTTAGCAACCCGGTTGATGATATAATAAACCAAGTAACGATTGCCGCCTTTTAAGGCCACTTCATTACCTACTCCCCACATCAAAAGTGCTGGGTGATCTTTAAACGCTTTAATGAAGGGTCTCAATTCCTCGATTTTTTCATCCACTTTAATTAAATTCCAATAATTAAAATCTTCACCCCAATAAGGTCTTCCAATTTCCAGGCCCAATGTTACTGTCAACCCGTATTTTTGGGCTTCGTCCAATAGTTCTTTCGCATTGTGCAAACTCCATGTTCTTATGGAATTACCGCCATATAATACTATTTTTTCAAGATGTTCGGTTCCACCAGCACCCTTTATGTGATATGGAAGACCATTTCTATATAATTCAGCATGACCATTTTTATATTTTACTTCTACTAGTGGTACTTTATCATTAATTTTTGACTCCTCGCAAGATAAAAAAAGTAAAGAAAGCAAAACGAGATATAAATAGCTTTTTCTCATTTTAATTTTTTTCATGGTTTTTTCAACAAATAATACGAATTTTACAAAAATTTAGAGTTTACTTTTTCTTTTAAACCGACTCTTGCAAAAGTAGGTAAAAAAAATTTATAAATATAAAAAATTGTTTTTAAAATTAATTATAATGTATTTTGCATTATAATTAACGCCTATTTTATTTTTATGAAACGAAATATTTTTTTTAAAAAGCTTTTGAATTGGTTTTCAATTTTGACACTCTTCGTATTTTTGGGTGGCTTCTTTTTCTATGTAGGTGTTGGGCATCCTGTATTGTATTTTTTACTTACAATTACATTATTATTTAAAATAGTCAAAACATTATTTGAATGGTATCATTTTTCAGGTCTTTATCAAAAGGAGGTGCGATCAATTCAACCAAAAGCGAAAAATGGCTATACAGTTGATATGCTTACCACTGCTTGTCCTGGAGAACCTTTTGATATGATTGCAGCTACGCTTAAAGCAATGGTTGCTGTGAACTATCCCCATAAGAATTATTTATGCGATGAAGGAAATGATCCGAGGTTAAAAGAATTATGCAAAAATCTTGGGGTAACACATGTCACCAGGCAAACACATGAAAATGCAAAAGCTGGAAATATCAACAATGCCTTAAAAATTGCAACTGGGGAAATTTGCGTTATTATGGATCCTGATCATGAACCTTTTCCCGAATTCTTAGACCATGTCCTTGCTCCTTTCGATGATCCCAACGTCGGATACGTTCAAGTCGTACAAGCCTATAAAAATCAATCCGAATCTTTGGTAGCTCAAGCTGCTGCTGAGCAGACTTATCTTTTCTATGGGCCCTATATGGAAGCTATGGGTAAATATGGTACAGCTCAAGCGATTGGGGCAAATTGTACCTTCAGAAGGAAAGCTTTAAACTCAATTGGGGGACATGCCCCAGGGTTGACTGAAGACATGCATACCTCCATGCTTCTGCACGCAAAGGGATGGAAATCAGTATATGTTCCAAAGATACTCTCATTGGGTTTGGTGCCAAGCAGTCTGGCTGCATATTACCAGCAACAATTAAAATGGAGTAGGGGAACTTTCGATTTGTTGTTTAATAAAGTTCCCAAATTAGTCTCCAAGTTTACCCTTCGTCAAAAGCTTCACTATGTGTTGATTCCCGTTTATTTCCTTTTTGGTCTTATTGGAGTAATTGACATCGTTGTACCCGTTTATTCCCTGATGACTGGTGAATATCCTTGGGTGTTAAACCCAGTAATTTTCTTTGCTTTCTTCACACCTTTTTTATTGGCTACTTTATCCCAAAGATTTTATGCGCAAAAATGGCTTCATCGCCCAAATGAAAAAGGAATTCATCTATTGGGAGGTATTTTAAGAGTAGGTACCTGGTGGGTTTATACGATAGGATTTGTTTATACCTTGCTTAATATAAAAGTACCTTATATACCTACACCGAAGGAACATTCATCTAAAGGGGATTTTATTCTTGGATTTCCCAATTTGTTTATTTCTATCTTATCCATTGGATCGGCAGTATATGGACTTAATTCAGATTGGCAACCTTATAATTTTATGATGGCTGGCTTTGCCATCCTAAATGGGATAGTCTTTTTTTTAGCCTTCGCCATGGGTCAATCTATTTTAGTGGAGAGTATAAGGCGCAGTTGGTTTAATATAAAGAATCTTTTTTTTCTCAAAAATGCGGAACTTACGTATGTCAAATTAAGCAGATATGGAATTCCAGTTGCTGTATTTTTTCCTATAATCCTATCCGTGTTTTTAATATCAAGTGCCTCAAATTTTAAAATTGATAATTATTTTAATAAAAAGATTGAAACTTCACTGGATAAAAATCGAGGAGGATTTTATTTAGGTATTTATTTGGCCTCATTTTTATCAGAAGATGATACACCATTCCTTAACACTTCAAAGAAGCAGGCAGGTAAGGACTGGTCAATAGTATCGACTTACTTGGCTTGGTCAGACGATCCACTTCCGGTAGATCAATGGAAATCAATAGTAGAGATGGGAGCGATCCCTATGATCACTTGGGAGCCGTGGTCCAATTTATTCCCAAAATACAGGCATGTTGATGATTTGAAAAATAACAAAAAGATATTCAAGTACATAACAGAAGGATATTTTGACGAATACATTGCTTCCACTGCATCGGCAATTCGCGACTTGGATTCTCCAGTCTTTCTCCGTTTCGCTCACGAGGTCGATAACCCCATGTATTCTTGGTCCAAATCCGGTGATAACACCGCAGAAGAGTTTAAAGAGGCATGGCAATACATCCATTATAAATTTGAAACCCATGGTGTTCAAAATGTAAGCTGGGTATTCACTCCATGGGATCCTGAATCAATCGGCAACTATTTTCCGTACGGCCAGGACAGTTCTATTACCGAATTTGTAGATTGGATTGGGTTGACCACCTTAAATTATGACGCTGCATCTGTTGATGGTAAATCCTTGAAATTTCAGGATATATACCTTCCCTATCAACAAAAAATTAAAGCCTTATCTCTGGACCTACCCATAATGCTTGCTGAATTTGGCTCAACAGGCTATTCTGAAGAGGGATCCACTTGGGTAAATGAATCGCTGAAGGTAATAAAAACACAATTCCCTGAAATTAATTCAGCAGTGTTGTTTTTCAGTGATCAGGATAACAATTGGATTACTGAGTGGCGACCCAACAATAATGATAAATTTATAGACTGGACGTATGATTTATCGGCTGTATCATCTGCTTTGGACTTGTTTGACCTTGTGAAATTGCCCAAGCCATTTTCAAATGATTTGGTTCAAAAGCCGAGCAAAAGTAAAAATATTGTAGGCGATCGAGGAGAATTTTCCCTGCTTGTGGATGGGGAGCCCTTCTATATGAAAGGGATTTGCTATAATACTGGTCATGATTGGGAAGAAGGGTTCATACCCTTGTCAAGAAGTCAAGTCGCCAGCGATTTTATAAAAATTAAAGCGACTGGTGCGAATACCATAAGAAGATATGAGCCAAGTATATATGACTGGAATATTTTTAAGGAGGCAAAAGATAAAGGATTGAAAATTATGTATGGGTTTTGGTTTGATCCTAAAACAGACTTCCTAAATGATGAGCATAAACTTAATGCCTATGAAGACAAAGTTCTCAGTAATGTAAGAAATAATATAGATGAAGAAACTATCATTGCCTGGAACATTGGAAATGAAACGTGGGGATTATTGAAAAAATACTATGGACAGCCCTATTTAACCTTGGTAAGAAAGCACTATGTAAAGTTTCTGGAAAATCTTGCACAAAAGATCCATGAAATTGACCCAAGTAGACCGGTTTTTTCGTCCGAAGAGCATGATAATATTCGTTTATTAGGGGCAATACATGATTTTAAGCAATACGCTCCTTCCATAGATGTCCTGGGTGTAAACTCTTATTATGAAAATAACATCAGCAGCCTGGATGAAATTATTTCTAAAGCAGATCCAAACAGACCCTATGCCATCACAGAGTTTGGTCCTAAAGGATATTGGAACAAAGAATTGGGGGATTTTTGGAACGATAGCTTATTGATCGAATTGTCTTCTGTAATGAAAGGTAAATACTATAAAAAGCAGTGGGAAACCTATATAGAACCCCATCGAGGATCCAATTTGGGAGGTTTTGCATTTAGTTGGCAGGATAGATTTGAAGGAACGGCAACTTGGTTTGGTATTACTGATTTCGAAGGTCATCCTAAGCCTGCCTATCATTATCTAGCTAATGCTTGGAAAGGTACAGCCATATCAGACGATGCCTTTCCCGATTTGAATATCGTAGGTCATTGGCAAGGTGCAAAGCCTAATGAGAAAGTATGGATGACAGCTGCAACTTTAAATGATTACAAAAGTACATTGACCTACAAGTGGCTAATTTATGAAGAGGGAACTTGGGAAGAATCAAATCCAGTTACAGATGAATTAGAAAATGGTAAATACGTCGAGATTGAAATGCCGGATAAAAAATCGAGAATCTATGTGTATGCCTATGATTCTTTAGGTAATGTTATCACTGCCTCTCGACCCTTGATTATTGAAAATAATTAAATAGTTTAGCTTGAATTTTTTTTAATATTGTCAATTTCTCCAGCCCATAAGCCAGATTTATTCGCTTATGAGCTGGAGAAATTGATACCTTTTTCCTGCTATTTATTGATTAGACTATTAAATTAGTTATTTCAATATCTTTAATAATATTGGCCCCCTGTTACCTTCCTTTGTTAATTGGCAACCAGCCTTCACTTCAACGAATCCTTTGTTTAGACCAATAAGATATTAGGCATATTGGAAGAAATCCTTTTTAAAAATACTGGTTATCCCCTAAACAGGTCATTAATATAATTTTGAGCCCAACAAAATAAAAGGATTCACTTCTTAACCTTTCTCTGGTTATTTTCGGTTATTGTAGAGACTTTTAATGGCCTAAATTTTCATTATTGCTTGGATCATTATTCTAAGATTTACTTCAGTAACTATTATGGCGCAAAGCCCACCACATAAATCTGACATTTCATTTAGCACAGCACCAATAACAACCAAATCATTATGATTGAAAAAAAGGTCAACAATTTAAAAGTAAAGCAAAAGCTTGCCGCTGGAGTTCCAATATTCTGTGTTTTATTATTGTTTTTAACAATGGGCATGGGGAGGCTATCAGCACAGGGAACGAAGACCGATAAGGAATTTAGAGCTGGCGCTGCCCTGAGTGTAATAACTCCCAAAATTGGCACCTCAATAAACGGTAATTTCCAAGAGGGTTTTACACAACACATTCATGACGATACCCATGCCAGAGGTTTGGTTTTAGATGATGGAAAAACAAAAATTGCCATTGTCACTTTGGATCTTTGTATGGCCGATAGGGAAACCTTAGACAATGCCAAAAAGAGAGCGGCAGCGTATACGGGAATTCCAGTAGAAAACATGTTGATTTCAGCAATTCATACGCATTCCGGCGGTACCGCTTGTGCTGTTTTCGGCAGCACTCCGGACCCTGAATATCTGGTCTTTTTGGAAGAGCGGGCTGCAGATGCTATCATAAGAGCCAATAATAACCTGGAGCAGGCAAGAATTGGTTGGGGCGTAGGACACGAACCAAGTGAGGTTTTTAACCGACGATGGAAATTGAAAGATGGAATTACCTTTACCAATCCTTTTGGTGGAGAAGATAAAGTAAGAATGAACCCTGGATTTGAAAATCCGGACCTAGCAGGGCCTGCCGGACCTATTGATTCCGAAGTACCTATCATCGCCGTTCAATCACTTGACGGTAAACCGATTGCTGTTTTAGCTAACTATTCCCTGCATTATGTAGGAGGTACAAAAAGTGGAGATATTTCTGCGGATTATTTTGGAATGTTTGCCGATCGGATTGGTCAAATGGTAGGTGCTGACCATGAAACCCCGGACTTTGTGGGGATCATGACAAATGGTACTAGTGGAGACATCAATAATATTAATTTTGGAGGAAGTGCTCCTAAGGCCATGAAACCGTATGAAAAAATGGGGATCGTCGCCAATACTGTAGCAGCAGAGGCTTATAAAGTTTACCAAAACATTACCTATCATGATTGGGTGCCATTGGCAAGTGCACAAAAGGAAATTTCACTTCGTGTGAGGAAACCAGATGCAGCTGAATTGAAACGGGCCAAAAAGATTTTAGCTGAGGTAAAAGGGGAGAAATTGCTTAAAAGGGACGAGTTGTATGCAAGAGAGACCGTTTTGATTAATGATTTTCCAGATAAAAAGGAGCTTATCCTCCAAGCCATTCAGATAGGTGATTTAGCAATAACAGCTGTTCCCTGCGAAATTTTTGTAGAAATAGGTTTGGAAATAAAAGAGAAAAGTCCATTCGAACAAACTTTTAGTATTTCGCTGGCCAATGGATACAATGGTTATTTGCCAACGCCAAAACACCATGAATGGGGTGGTTATGAAACTTGGAGGGCACGGTCCAGTTATCTGGAAGTAGATGCTTCCAATGTAGTTATCTCCAATTTACTGGGGCTTTTAGATCAATTGAAATCTTCGGCTATAACTTCCAGATAAATAATCTGGGAAATAACATCGAATAAAAAGATTTTCTTAAAATCATAGGGAAAGAAATACCATTAAACACTAACAATGGCTAAGAATAATAAACTCACCCGAAGAGATGCAATAAAGTTAAGTGCTGGAAGTGGATTTGCTTTGGCACTAGGGACTACTCCGAGTTTTTCTGAAACTGGGGCGAAGCGAAAAAATTTAGTACAGGAGGAAAACAAAAAGGAAGGAACCACTTCCTGGCAGTTGACCAGAGTAAGGCCTGACGATAAGCAATATCGTTCTTCACTGATAGAAGGGTATTGTTCCAAACAAAGTTTAAAAGCGGGAGAAACATTGGACATTATGGTATCTGTGGATCCAGAAGAAGACTACCAGATTGATTTTTACCGGACCGGTTATTACAATGGAACAGGGGGAAGATGGATGAAGAAAACGGGCCCGTTAAAAGGTAAACGGCAAACTACCCCTACGCCCGGTGACATGAATATCCATGAATGTACATGGGATGTTTCTAATCGTTTGACTATTCCTGAGGATTGGCTGAGTGGGGTATACTTGGGTAAGTTGCGCACTTTGCCTAATAGCCCGAGAGAACCCTATTGGGAGAGCTATATTATTTTTATTGTTAAGGATGAGCGCGAGACGGACCTATTGTTTCAATGTTCAGACAATACCTGGCAGGCATATAACAAATGGCCGAATAACTATTCCATCTATACCCATCCTAAAGGAACGCAGGGCCCCTGGGCAAAGGTAAGCTTTGACAGGCCCTATGCCCGTCAGGGGCAATATGAAGGCATTGTAAACGACCCTCTTTCTTTTGGGTCAGGAGAGTTTATTTCCTTTGAAATGCCTTTTGCCTATTTTCTGGAGGAGCATGGATATGATGTGAGTTATTGTTCTAATGTTGACCTACTCACGCCTGATAGGGGATTGAAAGCCAAGGCCTTTTTGAGTATCGGACATGATGAATATTGGGACATACGACAGTTTAGAAGTGCAGAGACCCTTAGGGAAAAAGGGGTGAATTTATTGTTTTTCTCCGGAAATTCTATTTGTTGGGTGGCTCCATATACAGCCAGTGAAGCAGGCCAGCCTAACCGTAGGATATTTAGAGGAGGGCCTTATGGAGCCAATAATGATTATGCAGTGTTAAGGGAAAAATTAAATGGCCCTTTTCCCGAAAGGGGACCCGATGAGGGATTGCTGATGGGAGTGAGAAATACAGAGCCTATCAATGGCGGAGGTGACTGGACAGTGAAAAAACCTGACCATTGGATTTTTAAGGGTACAGGGATGAAGCAAGGAGACAGTATACCGGGGCTTATTGGCTGGGAGTATCAAGCGGATGCCGCTGACATTGAAGGATTGGAAGTTGTAGCAGAAGGCACGGCATGGCAAGGTGGAGATAACCCTTGTCCATACCAAGCGGTTATTTATCCAGGTCCAAAAGACAATTTTATTTTCAGTGCTGCAACTATTTTCTGGGGGATGGGATTGAGTAGCCCTCCTGGGCATACCTTGCCTTGGTCTCATTATAGTAGACCACATGGACCTGATCCCAGAGTCCAAAAGATCACCCATAACCTGTTAGAAAAAGCCATAAAAGCATAGTCTTTGACAGGTAATTATTGGCAGTTAAAGAACTTTAATCAATTGGATCATAATTTAGCCCTTATATCATGACATCAAATGCAGGCAATTTTAAGAAAGGCCGCGCACATTATTTCCTATTTCTAGTTCTTTTAATTGCGCTCTCCGGATTAACAATAGGACAGGCGGTAAATGCCCAGCAGTCTACCCTTAAATCTGGAATGGTGCAAATTGAAATCACACCAACAGAAGTCGGTTATCCGCATTATAGAGGGCCGAGTACTGGGGCGCACGATCCTTTGTTTGCTAAAGCAGTGGTTTTTCAGCAGCAGGAAGAGAAAGTGGCTTTAGTGGTTGGAGATCTTTTATGGGTTGAAAGGGACTTGTCTGTTAAAGCAAGGATGCGGATAGAGGCCGAAACGGGCATACCATTTCAAAATATTATTATTGCGGGAACACATTCCCATACCAGCCCGGCTTATCATCCCAATATTAGAGAGTTAACAGGAACCTTGAGGCCACCTTTTGATCAGCGACTGGATACAGGCAAAGAGGATTCCTATCCCCAGGACCTGGAGGACGGTATCGTAAATGCGGTGGTTAAAGCATATGAGCAAAGGGAGGAAGTAGTAATGGAAGTGTTTGGAGAAGAAGTAAATGACCTGGCATTTAACAGACGGTTTATCATGAAAAATGGAAAGCTGATCACCAACCCCGGTATAGGCAATCCATCCATTAGGGAAACGGAAGGACCCACAGATCGAGAATTGGCAGTTGTGATGATACAAAGGAAGAAAGACAAGCACCCAATAGGGAGTGTTTCTAATTTTTCATTACATGCTGATACATTTGGTGGAACGGCTTTCAGTGCAGATTACCCAGGGTTTTTGGCCAATAATTTACAAAAGAATTTTCACAAAGATTTTGTGTCGCTCTTTGCAGCCGGAGCTTGTGGCAATATCAACCACATTGATGTTTCTGGTACCAAAGAAACAATAAAAAGTTCTTCCGAAATAGGGGATATCCTTTCATTAGCAATATTACAAAATCCCAATAAATTTCAGAAAGTTAATGGGACAGACCTAAAGGCGACGTCCAGGGTCATTTATGCTCCGATTCAACATTTCAGCCAAGAGGAATTAGAATGGGCCATGCAGGAAGCTGGTACCCCGTCACTTTATGAAGAAACTGCATTTTTGGAAAGAAGAAGACGATTAAAAATCAGGTCTCTTGAGAGAATAAGGCGAACAGAAGCGGTTCCTCCTTCGATAGGAGACCAACCATGGAGAATTCCATTGGAGGTGCAGGTGTTTCAAATTGGCGAAGATCTGGCAATAGTAGGGCTACCGGGAGAGGTATTTGTAGATTTAGGCCTGGCGATTAAAGAGAATTCCCCGTATAAAAATACCATCGTGGTCGAATTGACCCACAGCCACATTGCCTATGTTCCCACCCAGGAGGCATTTACCAGAGGAGGATATGAAACCATTAATTCAAGACTGGCTCCTGGAGGGGGCGAAATGCTGGCAGCTACTGCTATTGAATTGCTTCAGGAAATTCACGAGAAACCATAATAATTCAAAATGCTGAAAGACCATATAAAAGGCGTTTCCTATGCAGAATAAAAGCAAAGTAACATTCGACAGGCGAAAGTTTATTGGAACGGTGGCGACAGGAACATTAGGTTTGCTGTCATCACCTGTATTATCAATGAATGGAGGGCTTGAAGGGGCATTGATTGATCCAAATGAGGGTGAAAATTTATCCAAGGTTGGCGCGTACCAATGGCAAATAGGAATTGCCAAGGCCCTGATTACACCTGAAAATGACGTTTGGTTGGCTGGTTATGGAAGGAAACGAGTCGCCTATGGCAAAATCCATGATTTATGGGCCAAAGTAATTGCCTTAAAAGATGCGGCTGGCAAAAGAGTGGTGATGGTTACCACCGATCATATGGGCATGTCTAAAACAATCTATGAACGTGTTTTCCAGAGGGTAGCAAAACAATTCCAATTGGACCGTTCTCAATTTATGTTGACCTTTTCGCATAACCATTGTGCACCATGTTTGGAAGATGACTTGGTGGACTATTATCCCAGTGATGCACAACAGAAAGAAGCGGTAAAAGAATATACTTTATGGATGGAGGATCAGTTGATAGCCGCCATTGATGAAGCACTCAATAACTGGCAGGACTGTGAATTGTTTTCAGGGGGAGGGAATTGTTCCTTTGCTGTGAATAGGAGGGACAATAAGGAGGCTGAAGTTCCGGACTTATTGGCCAAAGGCATCCCTTTAAAAGGAGCTGTGGACCATGAGGTACCTGTCCTTGTAGCCAAAGGTCCCGGAGGTCATAATTTAGCTTTGCTTTTCGGGTATGCCTGCCACCCCACCACGCTAGATTTCAATACCTGGTGTGGAGATTATCCTGGATTTGCTCAGATTGCCTTAGAAAATAAATTTCCTGGAACGGCCGCCATGTTTTTCAATGCCTGCGGAGGAGATCAAAATCCCTTACCTAGAAGAGAACTGGCGCTATGTGAAAAATACGGTGAGATGCTATCCACTGCTGTGGAGGAAGCACTAAATGATCCTTTGGTTAAAATTTCTTCCCGGCTGAGTATCGCTTTTAATTTTGTGGACTTGGCCTTTGAAGAAATGGTGACTTTGGAAAAATTAAAACCGATAGCCAATGGAAGAAGTCCACTTCAAGCCAGGTGGGCCAAGCGAATGATTGCTAAAATTGAAAAGGGAGAAATCTTCGCTGAAAGCTATCCTTACCCAACACAAGCATGGCAAATGGGGGATGAACTTTTATTTATAGGTATCGGAGGTGAGGCAGTCGTAGATTACTCGCTCAGGTTCAAAAAGGAATTTCCTCAGAAAACCTGGGTCTGTGGTTATGCCAATTATATGGCTGCTTATATTCCTTCCAGGCGGGTTTGGGAAGAAGGGGGTTACGAAGGTGGATCACATCTTGACGAATATGGTCACCCTGCGTGGAGATGGAGGGGAGATGTAGAAGACCGGATTGCAGCAAGTGTGCACGAGGTAGTAAAGAATACGAGGTCTGTGGATTCGTAAAGAGGTTGCTTTTTTTAATTTAATCATTCCAGCCAGATCGTTATTGCAAATCAATGAAAACTTTATGGCTTCAACTCGGATTAAGCAATATACCGTCGGCTGAACGGAGTCGAAGCACGGCGGCTGAGAGGAGCCAAAATCCGTCGGCTGAGCGGAGCCAAAATCCGTCGGCTGAGCGGAGCCGAAGCACGGTGGCTGAGCGGAGTCGAAGCCATAGGTTAACGTATCCGAAATACCTACTCCTTCGGCTCCGCTCAGGATCCGGTACAGGCCTTGGGTAAAATTTAAATAGTGTTGCTGTTGCTTAAAGCTGGATCGTCATTGCGAACCCTTTTGGGAGGGGCTGAGCCAGGAAAGGGTGTGGCAATCTCCCCTTGTCGGGGATTCTTACGGTATTTTCCACTCAAACCCTACTCTAAGTCTACCAATGGCAGTTTTTTTAGGACTTTTGGTTGAGCTCAGTTCATCAATGAGCGGTACTCCTATTAGCTATTTTGATAACATAACTTGAAAGGGCACAATAGAAGACCAAAAATCTATTGACTGGTTATCAGTAAGATATCGGTTTAGTTATATGATAGGTACTAATAAAATACTATCCAGAGCAAGGATCAGGCATGGGGATTTTGAAGTTTTGAATTCTTCAACTATTTCACTTAAAAGCTTGCCTTTCTATGAACATATCACTTTAGCTCCTCGTAATCATAAAATTTATAAATTCAATGAAAAATTATTAGCCCTTGAATATATCAGAGAAATTCCATTGGGAATTTACGAAATATGGATAGCCGTTAATTCTCGGTACCATCTTTTTAAAGATCCTGATTACCACCGTTTGATTCTTTTTGATGGAACACAACAAATTAGCAGTGATTTAAAGGTTCCTTATGGCGATTTGAAATTTGCACTGAAGGGGAATTCTATTTTAGTTAAGTTGATCAACCCTGATTTTGAAGAGGACTTTATTCGATATGGAATTTTTGAACTTATTAAAGAGTGATTGTTAATTTATTCTAGTAAATTTTTGACTTAAATATCACTGCCCTCCCTTCAGCCGAATCACAAACATTTGCCGGGTACCGTTTTTGGCAATTCCAGGTACAAGAATAGCATCATTGGTTCGGTTCCAGCGCGGAGCAGGGTCAATGCGAATATCTCCACTATATAGCCCTTTATCAATTCCTTCACTTCGGGAGAAGGCGCCATCACTTCGGCGGTAAACGGCATAGTAGTTTTTGTTCGACTCACTGTATCCATTGACGAAAAGATCGCCATTGGGTGAAAGAGAAATGTCCCCTTCAGGTTTGGGAAATATTTCGCTGGTACCCAAAGTGCCAATAATTTCCCGGGTATCTACATTGTATCGGATTTGTTCATCAGTCTTTTCCCCTTCATTGTATTTGATGCCTATCAAAACATTACCAGTATCCCATTCAGGATGGCCTCCTATATGCTTTTCATGGAGCTGCAGTCCGGTACCATCTACGTGAATAGAACAAGGTACATTTATCTTTTCTTGGCCTTGACCGCTCCATCCAGCCCTTACAAAAAAGTAAATGCGATCGGCTTCTCGATTCCATAGCGTATGGTTGATAAACAAACCGCTGTGTGTAAGGCCAGGGTTCTTTTCTTTTAGTTTATGCTCCAATTGCCGATAGGAGACAAGCAGGTTTTTCTTACCGGTTTTTATATCCACAATAAATATCCCATCATTCTCAGGTGCCAATTGATCTTTGGACCAATCCAATGCGTCAGGGTAACCTGTAACGAGCCTCAATCTTGCCAAACGGCCGTAATTTAGACCAAGCCAAGTAGACCCATCGGCTGAGACACCTCCGTTTCCAATAGGAGTGTCTTCATACCTGTATTCCCTGATCCGTTTTCTCTTGGAAACATCATACAAGACGGTAAAAACTTCCCCCGATTTAATGTCTCTGTCGTTAAAGAAAAATTGAGTTTCGGGTGCCAATGGATTCCAATAGAACATGGTGCCTTGCTGGGGATTCCAGGCCTTGGTTTTGTCTAAGCGAATAATTTTATTTTTATTTTGGGTATCGATAATAAATACCGTGGCAGCTTCTTCCGGCAAGGGCATGCGGTCGATGGTTTCGATCTCCAGCCCTAAAATATACCGACCTGAAGCATTCCATGGAATAGTTTGACATTGGCCGATATACCCAAAGAAATGGTGTTTTTTACCCGTAGTTATTTGTTCGATGCCTAAATCAAAAGATCGGATTTGGGCATGGCTTGAAAAATTGACTGCCAGGTAAAAAGCAATAAAAAAAGAATATAAAAGGCCCTTATTGGTATATAGGAATCCTTTTATATTCTTAACATTTTGGATTAAATAATTCATGAAATGGGAGGTCTTGTCATTTAAAATCAATAAGCTATGCTTGATAAATATAAACAATTATAGCTAACTGTTTTACCCACTGTTCATTCCCTTTCATATTTTACCCCATTAGGTCTATTTGGCTTTGGCCAACATGGTATTGAAGATCTCAAGTTGCTCCTTCATGGCAGCAACCCTGTCGGCGGGTGTTGTACGTGCTTCCAATAAGATCCAACCTTGATTGATTTTTATCTATTGTGGTATTTAAAATTTAATGGGTTTACCGGATTACTTTTTAGCATATTCATCAGCTAAGGCATTGATTTCGCTATCATTAAGGTGTTCGGATGTCACTACAAGTCTATATTTGAAAGTAGCTTTTTCTCCTTTTTTCAAGCTGTAATTCAATTCATCTTTGCCATCAGAAAGCGCTTTTTGCCCAAGGGTATTTGCTGCAAATAAACCGTAATCTCTAGCATGCCAATAAGTTGGGTAGCCTGGGTTGTCTGGATGATCAATAATTATTAATGACACTTGCTCTCCCTTAACTTCACTGGCCAATTCCATCCAACGTCCTCTGGTACCCCATACTTCTTTGCCTGTGATTCCTTCTGAACTTTTGTAATCCCCTTTTACATAGGTATTGTCCATTTTGCTCACTTTGGTTTCTACACCATGTGAATCCATTAACGTAGTCGGCTTGTCTGAAGGCAATTCCAACTCACGGGCAACTCGAATGGCAAACATGCCTTCTTTGTTATCTGTAAATTTTACTTCGTCAATCAAAGCTGTAAGTTCGGTTGTACGATCAATAATACGAATATCTTTTCCTGCTTTAAAATCAAAAGAAGTTTTCTCTTCCAGCATGCTTGTATTGTCTGGCGCTTTCCAGAGAGATTTAGTTATGAGTAAAGCCTTTCCTTTACCACTTTTTGCTTTTTCGATAGACTGGTGAAAGATAGAGCCAAAACTACCTTTTTTTGAAGCAGGAATAGCTTCGGAATTGTTCCAAAAATCCAGACCGTTAACATCACCGTAATTTAACCATATACCTACATGGTGGGGATGGTCGGTTCTATCACCTTCTTTATTGATCATTGGATAACTTCTGGTCAGCATGTTTCCTTCTGGGGAAATTAGTGGCCAAAGTACGGGTTTCATGACGTTATCTGGATGGATATAGGATGTGAAAAGTTTTCCATCCACCATTATGTCAACCTTTTTTTCTGAGTCTTTAACTTCGATTTTAATAGGTTCTTTGTCTTTCTGACCGAAGAGGAGAAAATTGCTGCTCATTGCCATTATTACTACTAATGCTATGTATTTCATTTGAACATTTTGTTTATACCTGAAATATAATTTAAATTCCCTTTACAAGAAAAACCTGTCAGGACGAATTTTCCTGGCAGGTTTTTCTATAATGGTTATCAACAATAAGATTATTGATTACTTAAAGCCTGATTTTCAATAGAATAGCTATTGCTTATTACGGTTAAACCTGGTCTGGAACTTCGAAACCTGGTCTGTAGTTACGTGTAAGCATTGCATCTGCCTCCGGATCATTAACAAATGTTTCAGATTTAGGATTGAATGTTAAAACGCGTTCTAATTGATAAGCTATATTTCCCAAGTGAGCCAATCCTGAAGACAGGTGAGCTGTTTCTACAGGGCCATTTAGAATAGATGCGTCATGTTTACGTACCGCTTCGATGAAATTAGCAAAGTGTCCGTCTGTTCCTCCTGCTCCACGATCCATTCCTGATCCAGAAACTCCACCATCTTCTCCTGATTTACCCGGAGTTCTGTCTTTGCCTAAAAAGGATTTGTATTTGTCATAGCCATCCACTACGATATACCCTTTGTCTCCATAAAATATATTACCCACGGTGGCTCCATCTTCCGCATTGGTACACCAAGGTCTTACTTCAAACTGGATGATCTTATTTTCTTCTGGATATTTGTAAATAGAAGTCAATACTTCTGGTACCTCTTTGGCATCATCCCATAGGAATTTCCCTCCCATTGAAGTGATTTTGGTAGGAAGTCCTACATCTAATCCCCACATACAAAGGTCGGTTTCATGGATTCCCTGATTGCCAACATCACCATTGCCATAATCAAAATTCCAGTGCCAATTGTAATGCACAAGGTTTTCTGTAAATGGACGCTTAGGTGCAGGGCCTGTCCATAAATCATAGTCTAATCCGTCTGGTACAGGGGAAAATCCCTTGTTACCAATACTTGGTCTCCATCTAAAGACAATTCCTCTGGCCATGTAAACATTGCCGATGTAACCATCACGCATAAGCTGTACCGCTTCCTGAATTGCAGGAGAGCTTCGAAGCTGTACGCCATGTTGTACGATACGGTCGTATTTGTGAGCAGCCTCTACCATTTTCCTTCCTTCCGAAATGTTATGGGAACCTGGCTTCTCAACATAGACGTCCTTACCTGCCTGACAGGCCCAAATAGTAGTCAATGCATGCCAATGATTTGGAGAAGCAATACTGATTACATCAATGTCCTTATCGTCCATTACCCTACGTAGATCCTGTTCCAAGACCACGTCTGCATTGTATTTTTCCTTAAAACTTTTTTGGCGATCTCTAAGAATATTCATGTCAGGATCACAAAATGTCTTGATTTGAACATTCTTTTGTGACATAAAGCCTTGGATATGACTTTTTCCCCTACCATTTAAACCTAAAACAGCAGCATTGATCCTATCATTGGCGCCAAATACCTTGGAGGAAACAATAGTAGGCGCAAAGATGGCAGCTGAACTGGCTATGGCTGATTTCTTTATAAAGGATCTTCTTGATGATTCCTTATCCATATTGAAATTTGGTTTATTATTGAAGTTATAACTAATTCGACCCTTTAAATTAATAAAATCCCCTGAAAAAATAATGAAGTCAGGGGAATTTATTTACTTTTTATTCACCAATGGTTAATTCTTATTCACCTATGGCTCTCATAGGGTCTTCATTGGGAACACCTGGAGTTTGAACTACATGAGTCAATGGTTCTATATTGTTACTAGCACC
>Ga0222651_1000429_pt1 | contig 27014 bp, 23 predicted proteins | sample AntAcemetagen369_FD_179855 | JGI IMG/M metagenome (GOLD analysis project Ga0222651, IMG submission 179855) | Saline water microbial communities from Ace Lake, Antarctica - #369 | ecosystem: Environmental > Aquatic > Non-marine Saline and Alkaline > Saline | place: Antarctica: Ace Lake...
GTTCTTTCTGAAGACATGAAACCTTTGGATGCAAAATTGGGAACCGCTTATACCGAAATAGACCTCGGCTTAGAAGCAGCTCCTAGCAAGACTGAACTTAACAAGATAATTAACGAGCAAAGTGGCTACATGAAAAGATGGGCAGAAAGAATGCTAGAGGAAATAGAAGCAGGAAATCCCCTCCCATCCTCTTATCCCTTTCCATTGCAAATCATTAAAATTGGTGACCAGCCCATTTTCACCATGGGAGGCGAGGTAACTGTAGGATATGCCAATAGGCTCAAAGAAAAATATGGGCCTGATATTTTTGTAATGACCTATACGAATGACGTCATGAGTTATATACCGACCGAAGTTATCCTAAAAGAGGGGGGATACGAGGGACATACCGCACAAATGGTCTATGGCCTGCCTAGTAAATGGAAATCTGGATTAGAGGATCAAATTCTATCTGCATTTGATGAACTGGCAGCTAAATTAGCTATTCAACCCACAAAATAAAAAGCTTACATCGCATAGAATATTATGAAAAACTTCACTATTAGAATCTTCGCAGTAGCAATAACACTGCTCCTAAGTACCTCCACCACCCTTGAGTTGTTGGCACAATCAGCAACTTATGAGATCTTATTTGATGGGGGTTCATTAGAAAAATGGCATTCAAAAAATGCACCTTCATCACCCATAAAAGGATGGAAAGTAGAAGATGGACTGCTCTATATGGAAGGTAAAGGTGGAGGAGACATTCTGACTAAGGAAAAATACAGTGACTTTGAACTGGTTTTTGAATTTAACCTTACTGAAAACGCCAATAGCGGAATTAAATATTTTGTGGATACCATTTACAATGAGAAAACAGGAAAAATGATGGTAAATGGTCCTGAATATCAAATTATCGACGATTATAATTACAAAGGTGTTAAGGAAGACCCTAATGGAACTACTTCAACAGGAGCAGTATACCTATTCTACCCACCTAAAAACAAGCACCTAAACCCTCATGGAGAATGGAATGAGGGCAAAATAGTGGCCAAGGGAAGAAAGGTAAGTCACTGGCTAAATGGTAAAAAATTAGTGAGCTACACCAGAGGTAACAAAGACTACCTAAAGAAAAAGGCTGCCAATAAATTTAAAGATGACAAAAACTATGGGGAGCTTAAAGAAGGCCATATCTTAATCACAGATCATGGAGACAAAGTCTTTTTTCGAAACATAAAAATCAAGAAGATTTAGTTTCTAATGGTAAATACCTGAGTTCGACCCAATTTCATAAGGTTTTTTAAGACGATCTTATCTCGAATTCAAGTTAAATAATTGATAATGTGGAAATTTCAGCTCTTAAAAGAATTATTATTAGCAAAACAACTCATTCGATTGTATCTGTTGTAAGCCAGATGACATGTTATTTTTTAAACCCGGATTATCCAATAATATTCGCTTTAGTCTTTCCTGATCTTTCCCAGAAAGAGGCTTAATCACAAGAATGTCTAAGCTAATCCTTACTTATATTCTTCCAGCATCAAGGATGATTTTTCGTCGAAGGTATCAGAAATTTTGGAGTCCTTTGTTAGCTCCCAATAACTTTGTTCCTGTAAAACCAAAACTTGAGTGGCAACGATCCAGCTTTGTGTCCATCCTGTGAGTGTTCCCCAGGCGCCCCATCCCGAATCTGCATTAGAGGCCCAATACTCCCATCGCTCAAAGTCAAAAGCCCTAAACCAGGCACCATCAAGGTCTTTTATCGTCTCACTTTTCACCTGTATCCTTGTCAAAAAATCAGATAATTTTTCCAATGCCTCAAAATATTTCGGATTATTAGTAGCATGGGCAGCTTCATTTAGGCTAAAAAAGGCGAAATTACTGGTATACAACATGTCAGCAATAGGATCACCGTTTTCAAATATCAAAGGCGCCTCATGTAAACCATACTCCTGGTTGGAGGAAGTTCGGCCATACCTGCCCTTATGGGCTCCTCCTAACTCTTCTCTAATGGCGCCACTTTCAACTTGATTTTCCAAAAGCTTGCTTACAATTCTGTCTAGCCATTCTCGATGCTCAAGAGTATCTTCCACCTTGACTAACCATGCCAGAGGTAGAATCATTCTTGCCCGCTCCTGCTGAATACCGTTGGTCCACAGCCAGTCCTCAGGATAGCTGTCCATGGTAATTTCAATCCCTTTTTTAGCTTTCGAAAGTAACGGTTCATATCCGGTTTTGTCATATAACCACAAATAATTTGCCCACATCCAAGATTCAAAATGGGGTGCAGGGTTAATGGTCTCTTGATTCCAGTAATGCTTCCATCCCAATTGGTGAAGGTTGGTATTGTTTAACCGATTGCTCCTAAAACCATTTTTCCCTGTAGTCCTGAAGTTGGCCAGAATTGCTTCAACCATTTCTTCATTCCAGTCTTCTTTTTGCATGTGAGCCATCGCCCCTATCACCCCTAAAATTGCTCTCGCATTGTCATCTCCATAATAGACAAAAGGATGTGTATTTGACCAACCAATTAGTCCAAAGGCAGCTGAATCTGGATTGCTACGTGGGCCACCTCGGAGATTTTCTCTAAACAAAAACTGAACTAAGTTTTCTGCAGGAATATTATAAGAAGGCTCGTCCAAAAGATTGGCTGCTGCTGCCAGCGCATAGGCGCCTTCTCCTTGTACATCCGCTCTGATCCAATAACGGTATTGCTGGGTGCCATCATAAGAAATGTTTGAAGAATGACCTTCCAATAAACCTTCAGATCCATCCCCTGCTACATAATTTTCGGGAACAGGTGGGCCTATAGGATTGGTACCGTCTCCCTGGTATTTTAACCAATAATCTTTCCAGTCTTTGGCGATATAGAATTTTCCCTTTTCAAACCAATCCACCCCATTTCTAACGCTATTCATTTTATCAGTCCGAGACAAAGTTTCCGTGGCATTGAAAGCCGGTTCAAGCATTCGAGGCCATGAATTAAAGCTAAAGGAACGATTTCCAGTAAGTTCTGATATTATATGAGACCACAAAACTTTCCAGTGAGCTTCAGGCCCAAATCTCCCTTTAGCAAAATCTGACAACTTACTGAGGGCAATAAAACCCTGGTCTTTTTTAAACAACAATGGGTAGGCTGGTACGCCCTCTAATCCATAGACAGCACTGTCAAGACCTGCCACTTTAGCTACCACTAGCAAAGGGTCGCTTACCTGTGCCGAAATCACATGACAATCATTAATGCCTAATATTTTCATGGGACTCAACTCAGCACCAAATTTATCGGACACCACCACGGCTCTTTCAAGCCTGGTCTTCAAAACTTCACCGTTGCTTTCCAGGCCTTCAAAATCTTCAGGAAACTCCAGGTAAAACTTGATGTCCTTTTGACGGACAGCAGTAAAAAAGCCCTCTGGTATAGCTACTCTTTTTTTGGGGTACTCTGTTGAAAGCACCATTAAAGTGGCCCCGTTCTCCATCACTTCTATTGCAGACATTATTTCTGAATGGTACTCAAATGCATACCCTTCTCCTTCCAACCAGTGTATTAGATCACTATTTTCATTACCTACAACGTGAATTTCATCTTTAGATGTAGGAATACAAGTAGTGAAAACAAAAGAAACCAATATTAAAAGCCAGAACCGAAACATAAATTAAATTTTTTATATTAAAAACCGCAATATAGACCAATTCTGCAGTTTTTGTCAATCCGTTTATAAAATATTGTATCGCTGGTAAAAGGGCTTTGTTTTCTAATTTGAGTCTTGTTTTTAATAGGAAAAATATCGTTTTTTTTAAAGGCTTTAAGGACTGAAATGCTTACCTTCAAATAAACATAGCTACTTCTTAAAAATGCCAATCAAATATTTATCCTTCCTCTTATTTACCTTCATTGGTTCAAATATTACAACACTATTTGCTGAAGGCATCAATGATTCTACCTTGGTGGAAATTGAACATCAATCGACTTGGAGAATCATTAACAAAGAAGCTGAAGGCAACAACCTATTACAACTTCTACAAAGTCTGGATACAGATGTTTTAAACGAAAATCCAGATATGGTTTTCCTCATGGCTGGGATGAATGATACGATTGATCTTCAAAAATCATTGAACGATCAAAATTTCAAAAAGACTTATCAAAAAATCATCTCTAGATTAAAAGAAGAAGGAATAGAAACCGTTTTACTAAACCTGAAACCCATCGATACCGAAGCCATTTTCAACAAGAATAATTCGCCTGTTTTAAAGACTTCCCCAAAGTATAGAATAACAAAGACCAATGAAATCATCAAAACCCTTGCTGAAGAAAACGGTCTCAAATTGATTGACCAATACAAAGCATTTTCTACCCAAGGATCCATCTACTCTGGGAAAAATGCTATGGCAATGAATAAGGCTAATTCAGGTATTTCAGATGAATTACCTTCAGAAGCATTGGGCAATAGAATTATAGCAGAACAAGTATTTAATTATTTGGCAGAAACCAAAAAAGTCGGTGAAAAATTGACGCTAGTTTTCTTTGGGGAGAGCACTACCAATGACGAAAGTGCCCTCTCAAATGAAATTTATGATAGAGAAATTTTTCAACACCATCTCAAAAAAAGGATTGACTGGGATGATCTGGCACCTTATTTCACTATTCCTGCTAAATACGTAGAGGTTAAAGGAGATTTTAAGGATCCGTTTATTTTTGAAGACAATACCCGCGTAGCTACCTTGGAGGATTGGGGAAAAAGGAGAATGGAAATTCTAAATTCCTGGCATACCCGTATGGGTGAATGGCCAGATTTGATTGTAGACCCTAATTTTGAGATCCTTGAGACGATCAACAAACCTGATTATATCAAGAAAAGAATTCGTTTTGAATGGATTCCTGGTCAAATGACCGAAGGCTATCTATTAATGCCACATGAGGCCAATAACCTTCCTGCAGTAGTCACGGTATATTACGAACCTGAAACAGCCATTGGAGAAGGCAAACCAGAAAGGGATTTTGCGCTACAATTGGTTAAAAGAGGATTTGTCACACTCTCCATTGGCACAACAGAAACTACTGATAACAGTACTTATTCCCTATACTATCCACACATTGATAGTGCATCAGTTCAACCACTTTCTTTACTTGCTTATGCTGCTGCAAATGCCTGGCATTTATTGGCCGATATGTCAGAAGTTAATAAGGAGAAAATAGGAATTATGGGTCATAGCTACGGTGGCAAATGGGCAATGTTTGCTTCTTGCTTGTTTGAGAATTTTGCTGCTGCAGCCTGGTCTGACCCTGGAATCGTTTTTGAACAAACGAGGCCAAACATCAATTATTGGGAGCCCTGGTACTTGGGATATCATCCGAGACCTAGAAGAGAAAGAGGGCTTCCAACGGCAGAAAACCCTGCCAGAGGTTTGTACCCTCAACTCTTGAAAGAAAGTAAAGACCTCCATGAACTTCACGTATTGATGGCTCCCCGCCCATTTTTGGTGTCAGGTGGTGCCGAGGACAGGGAGAATCGTTGGGTTCCTTTGAATTATAGCATTAAGGCAAATGCCTTATACGGTAAAAGAGATAGAGTGGGCATGAGTAATCGCCCCGATCATTCTCCAAATCCAGAATCCAACGAAATCATTTACAATTTCTTTGAATATTTTCTGGAACCCTAATGCATCAGGAAAGGAATTTCTTGAGATTGTTCTTAACAAACGCATCGTCATTCAACCACGGATAGGCCTTATATACACGATCAATTTCTTCTGATTGACCAGGGGATAATACTTCTCCAGGATTGAGGCACCAAGTACCCTCAAGCAATCCCTGACGTCTCAACACTTCATGAATACCAGGAATACAGCCTTTGAATTGGTGTTTTGGATCAAAAATAACAGCATTTGAATCTGTGATTTGAACGCCTAATTCAAGTAATTCTTCCATGCCTGAGAGGTCATTGTCCCTACATTCCTTTACTCTTTCCATTAGCGCTACGGCTTTGGTAGTCCAAACGGCCCAATGACCAAGCAATCCACCAGCGACTCTTTTGGTGATTTTTTTATCATTGACCACAAAGGTAAAAGGTGTAAGCAGGTCTGCTACTATATTATCGTCATTGCCTGTATACAATGCTATCTCCTCATGCCTACTAGAAGAACATACTGCCCTCACCACATCCAAAGACTGGTACCTGTTAAAGGGAGCCATTTTTATTGCCTGAACATTAGGTATGTCTGCAAAATCTTTCCAAAAGTCATAACTTAACAAACGGCCGCCTGCAGAAGGCTGAAGGTAAAAACCAAAAACCGGAATAACCTCTGCCACTTTTTCAGCCCTTTTTATCAAGTCCTTTTCCGACCATTCCCCTAATCCACCTGCACTTAATAACCCTAGATCATACCCCAAGTCTTTTGCTAAAGAAGCTTCTGCTACTGCCTGATTGGTATCACCTACTATTCCAGCTACCATTGCGAAAGGTCTTTGTATAGCAGCTGCCTTGGCCTCTTCCATGGCCATTCTTAGTACCGGCTCGAAGAGCCCGTACTTCTTTTCCCTAATCTCAAATTGGGTACTGTGTACTCCAACAGCTATTCCTCCTGCTCCTGAGGCAATGTAATAGCGAGAAAGCGCCCGTTGGTGTCTATCATCAAGTTTTCTTTCTGCATTTAAAGCTAATGGATGGGCAGGTATGACGGCCCCATCATGTAATAATTGCTTGATAGCGGGATTTATTTCACTCATTATTTTATAATTAAAATTTTCCTTCCCTTTCTTGGAAATGGGTTGGTTTATTCAAAGTTTCTCCATCTTGCTGAACCCATTGAGCAGTCATCTCGATCATTGTAAGCAAAGACACAGATGGGTATCCAAAAAGCTGATGACAAAGAGAGGCATTGTTCAGCAAAACATTGGGTTCAGGTTCGTTGATGAACACTGGTTTTTTATTCATCAACTTTCCAAATTTTTCTGCCACCTGTCTTATACTAATTGTTTCAGGCCCAGTCACATTCAGTATTTTGGGTGGACTTGAGGTATGAAGCAATGAACGAATAGCAATCTCATTTGCGTCGCCTTGCCAGATAACGTTCATATGGCCACTCCTTAAATTGATTGGTTTTTCGGTGTTTACCATTTTACAGATTTCCAATAGGTTACCATAGCGCATGTCTATGGCGTAATTCAGTCTATACATCAACATTGGAATGTTGTATTGGTGACTAAAATATTCAAAAACCCGTTCTCTTCCGAGACATGATTGTGCATATTCTCCTATTGGCTCCGGTGGCGTTTCCTCCAAGGCTCCTCCTGATGCATAATGCACGAAAGGGTAAATGTTGCCACTTGAAAACACTACAATTTTTGAATTCTTGTACTTTGTAGCCACTCTGCCAGGTAAGTAGGCATTCATCGCCCAGGTGGAATGCTCCTGTCCTGTTGTACCAAACTTTTTGCCTGCCATATAAATGACATTTTCGGCTTCTGGTAATGCTTGCAATGCCTCATCATCCAATAAATCGGCCGCAATACAAGTTACTCCGTGATTCTCAAGATCTGTTCTCAACTTGGGATCAGAAAATCGAGAAACACCTATTACTTTTTTATTTATGCCGGCATCTTTAATAGCTCTGCTGGCAAGTTTTGCCAAACTTGGGCCCATTTTACCTGCAACGCCTAGAATAACGATGTCTCCATTGATTTTTTTTATATCCTCAACCAGATTGGCTGTAGGCTTGCTAAGTATTTCTTCTAACTCTTCAATAGATTTCATTGATTCAATAGTAAATTTTAGTGGTGTAATAAATTATCCATTTTCGTTCGATCAAGTATCAAACGGTGTGAAGAGTGCTATTTTTATGCATAAAATAAGGAATAAGCATTACTAAAAGCCAAGGTGAAAAGCACCAATAAACCAACAATTCCAACAACCTTGGTGAAGGCATTGTTTTTTAAGGCTCCCATAATAGTGGTATCGTTACCAATCAAAAACAGACCTAATCCTATGAAAGGCACTGCAAAAATGGTAATCCCCTGGGCGAATACAATTAATTCCAATGGGAGTCTCCCAAAAATCAATGCTATGGAGGCACCAATTATAATAATAAGAGATATCAACAGTTTTACCGGAGTACTATTTAAATTCCTTCCTAAGGACAAGGAATCAGATAGCAGTGTGCCTCCAATACTTGCATTGCCAAGTAAAGAGGAAAATGAAGCCCCAAATAAGCCCACCATAAAAACCATAAAGGAAAATTTACCATAAACAGGCTCAAGTGCCATCCCTATATCCCCTGCCGAAGTGACTGTTACTCCTTTAGGATATAAAATAGTGGCTGCACTGATCATTATCATGGAAGAAATGAGGCCTAGAATGACTATTCCTGTATAACTTTCTCGCAAAGCATCCTTGGATTCCTCTTTTTTCCATCCTTTTTCCTGCACCAGATAAGATTGATAGAAAGCACCTGCAATAGAAAAGCTCGAAGCGACCAAGGCGATTACCAATATAAAGGACCCTTGAGGAATACTTGGGTTCAATCCTGACAATACCTCATCCCAAGCTGGTGGAGCAAGAATAAGGGTAAAAAGGAAGGAGATCAACATAATCCCAACCATTAGCATCATTACTTTTTCTAAAATCTTATAGAAAGACTTAAAAAACAGCAGCGAAATAGCCATTAAGGAAATGATTACAATCCATAAGCTATTGGTCTGCCCCAGTGATTCTGACAATGCTAATCCCGCGCCTACAGTATTTCCTGCCTGAAAGGCGGCGGTAACGAAGAACACGCTAATTCCTGCCAGCAAGGCAGCTACTCTACCCCATTTATTTCTAAATAAAGAGATAAGTGAATGTTCTGAAGCCAAACCTATCCTTGCCCCCATTCCTGTAAAGGTTAACATTAGCAGTGCTGCTAAAATAATTACCCAAAGCAAATGGAAGCCATAAACAGCTCCCAATTTGGAAGTAATTGTAAGACTACCAGGACCAAAAACCAAAGCGGCTGTAATTAGTCCAGGGCCCAAAGATTTAAACCAACGATGGATCATATGCGTATTTCTGCGAAGTTTTATTCTGAATTAATTGTATCTGAATTAATCTAAAAATGTCTTCTATTAAAGACTTCAGTCAATATGACGACGTCTTTTATGGTCTCAGGATTTTTTAGAAGTCTGGCGTACTTGTTTCCGCTTTGGTGCTCTCCAGCTACATCAACAACATCCCCTAGGATTTTTTGATCTTTATCAATGTCTACCTGATCATCGAGTTTAACCAAAGGCTGTTTGACATCACGATAAGCACTAATAAATTTACTTTCTTTTGCCAAAGGTCTCTTTTCCTCAGCAAATACTTCATCGTCTTTTAGTTCTTGATAATCCCGTTCAGGAATTGTCTCAACCCATTCCTCCTGAGATTCTTCTGGTGCTTTCTGACGTTGATCTTTTCGAATATCACGTAAAAGCTCTTCAAAGGAAGTGCCCTGTTTTGGAGCTTTTTTATTTTCCTCCATTTCAGATCCCCCATTATCTGCTTTCTTTTTCGCAAAAGATGTATAAATAAAATAAATGATTACCGCTATAATATAAAATACTGTACTACCGTCCATGAACCTGCCTGTTGATTTAAAAATAAATTTACAAAAATAATCCGGTATGAGGGTATTTTTTTGATAGGTATCAAAAATTAAGGTTTAATGGTTTTTCTAAAATCACCCTCGAACGTTTCATGGAATTTCAAGACTAAAACTATAAATACCCTGAGTAAAGTTAACTACAAACATGACTTTAATCATTTACTGATAAATTTTAAGTTTTTCTATTAATAATATAATTAATTTTTCTTATATTATAGTAATGTTTAATGAAAACATATAGTTATTATAAAACCAGACCCTACTATGAAAACTAATCTAATTGCTAACACTCTCCACAAAAAAAACACCACCTTTCCAAACGTAATTGTAAAAACACGCTATGGAAATGTCCATTTAAAGTCTTTAATCGAGAATAAAAGAATTATTATTTATACCAATCCTTCTGAATTAATTCCAAAAAGCAGTAAAGATCGGGTTAATTTTGAATTAGCCTTAAAGCAACTAAAAAAATTAAATTATCACCTCATTGGGTTTAATAAAAATTCATTTGAAGAACACTTATTTTCAATTAATTGGCTCAATTCACACTTGGAAGATTATTTGGTTTTTCCTATCTTTTATCTACCCAAAAATGAGGTGAAAAAAAATCTGGAAGTAATATTATCAAAAGAGATATTAATTGATAACCCTATTTATTTTATCGATAAAACAGGAAATACCCAATCAATCCTAAGCGGAGATGATATTAAAAGTCTTGAAAATATCGTGGATTTAGCTTCTAAAATGGTTTTGTCTGATCAAAATTTCACAGACGCTAATAGTTCATTAGAAAATTAATTCTAATCACATAATTCCGAAAGAAAATACCTCGCAACCTGCTTAGATCCGAGGACAAATATGCTTAACGCAAAAGAGGCAATAGCGATTCTTTGCGGGATGGTAACATCCACTTGGTCCAGAAGAAATCTGGGACAATAGTCTAATTTCAAAAAATAAACAATATAAAAGAAAAATTAAAACTAAACGCTTGTTATTAAGTGACCATTAATTTAAGAAGCTATTGTTGAAATAAGCTCTTTTTCTTTCGGCTCTGATACCGGTTTCGTTGAATCAGTAGCCTTGCTTGTATCACCTGACAGCTTAACGCTAATATCTTTTGGAAGCGTATTGAATTTTTCAATACTAGCATCCACTTCTGCCCCAAATTCCACCTGTAAATTATCTGTAATGGCAGTTCCATGAAGGAGCCCTTTATTTCCAACAATAATTGCTTTAGACCCTATTACCTTACCTATAACTTCCCCTAAAATCACAACCTCAGCACCTTCTATATCACCAATTACTTGTCCTGTTTCACCTATAACAACTTTTTTTATAGTTCTGATATTACCCTGAATAACTCCTTCAATCCTAAGATCATTTTCGGTAGACACATCCCCTACCACCCTAAATCCAGGCAGAAAAAAGGAAACAAAACCCAATGGATCAATAGTCAATTTCGCGGTATTTTTCTGAGTCCCCATTAACAATTCTTATTTATACTATTCAAATCCAATATCCAAAAGCAAATAAACAAAACTTGCCATTAGATTACAATTACATTGTCGGTCACTTCGACAATGGGAATAACCACTAAACGGAATTTTAGTAAACCTTTTTTAACTACTATTATTTATATATTTTCACTTTAGGTCATTAATTAGCCTTTTTCAATTAATAAATTAATTATTTCGGTATCTCCTGAGGGCTATTTTCAAATATTTTTTAGATTAAAAAAGTCCAAAAAACTCTGATTTGAAAAATTTACTACCTCCACAACCCACCAATCCATTCTAACAGCCCTCATAAACCATCTAAACAATCTTTAGAGGTAACAATTTTCAGGTGTCAGAATTTCAAAATGTTCATTTTTAAACCCATAAGGTTTGCAAGTCATCAATTGTAAATAAAAACAATTGAAAGCTTCATTTTATTACTCGTTTGAAAATTGATTGGATTAGGTTAAATTTGTTTAGGTTTAAATCTACTACATGCAACTCACCAAATTAGAAATCAGAGGTTTTAAAAGTTTTGGCGACAAAGTAATGATCCATTTTGACAAAGGCATCACTGGAATTGTAGGCCCGAATGGTTGTGGGAAATCGAATGTTGTAGATGCTATCAGGTGGGTACTTGGCGAGCAGAAAACCAGAATGTTGCGGTCTGACAAGATGGAAAATGTCATTTTTAATGGCACCAAAAATAGAAAGCAGCTCAATATGGCTGAAGTTTCACTGACCTTTGAAAATACCAAAAATCTGCTTCCCACTGAATATACGCATGTCACAATTACCAGACGTTACTACCGCTCTGGAGAAAGCGAATATTTATTAAATGGCATAACCTGTCGGCTAAAAGATATTACAAATCTATTCATGGACACAGGGATTAATTCTAATAGCTATGCTATAATAGAATTAAAAATGATAGATGAATTGCTCAATGACAAAAACAATTCTAGAAGAGAATTATTCGAGGAAGCAGCCGGTATCTCTAAATTTAAGACCAGAAAAAAAGAAACACTGAAAAAACTTGGAGACACGGATGTAGATCTGGATAGAGTTGAGGACCTGTTGTTTGAAATCGAAAAAAACTTAAAATCATTAGAAAAACAGGCCAGACAGGCTACCAGATATTTTGAAATAAAGAAAGATTACAAATCAGCCAGCATCGCACTTGCTAAAAAAGGAGTCTATGAGCAACGCGATTCCCTTATAAATCTAAACAAAAAGCTGGGTGCCGAAAATGATCAAAAAGTACAACTCCATGCAACATTAGCGAATAAGGATGCCTTTCTGGAAAACCTTAAAACTGAAATGATCAATAAGGAGAAGCTTCTTGGAAGTAGGCAAAAAGCCTTAAATGACCATGTCCATAAAATCCGTCAATTTGAAAGTGACAAAAAAATAAAAAATGAAAGGCTACGGTTCCTGCAGGATAAATCCCATCAATTGCGAGGGCAAATTGAACAGGATAAAAAAAGCAATGAAAGAGCAGGATTCAGTATAAAATCACTGGAGCAAGAACAAAGGATTTCAGAAAAACTCACCAATGAAAAAGAACTTACCGTCACAGAATTAAAGGCCGTTTACGAGGAAAAAAAGGCAATGCATAATGTCTCGCTAGAAAAGCAAAAAGTAATGCAAAGTACTTTCGCTCGCAAACGGGATGAAATGTACCAATTGTCCAAAAGTCAGGAAATTAAGCAAATACAACTTACTACTATCAAGCAGGAGTTAGAAAAAACAGCTACTGATGACAATAGTCAAATAGAAAATCTTGCAGGATTTGAGGATAAACTTCAACTAATTAAAACCCAATTAGACAAAGAAAATAAAGCCTTTGAAAACCTCAAAAGTGAAGAATCGGCACACCTAGCCAAGCAGGAAGAAACCAGCAGAATGCAGGAATTAATAAGGGAAGAGCTAACACAAATAAACCGTAAGCTGGATGCCAAGAGCAATGAATACCAACTTACCAAATCCTTGGTTGATAACCTGGAGGGTTTTCCAGAGGCCATTAAGTTTTTGAGAAAAAACAGTCAGTGGGGCAAAAACATGCCATTGCTTTCAGACATCATTACTACTGATGAAAAATACAGGGTTACCATAGAAAATTTTTTAGAAAACTACATGAATTATTATGTAGTTGACAACGATTTGGAGGCAATTGCAGCAGTAAAACTTTTGAGCGATTCGGGCAAAGGAAAAGCACATTTCTTTGTCCTGGAAAGATTTGAGAAATTTAGGGCAAGCCTAAATAAGCTTTTTCCAGATGCAGTGGCCGCAACGGGAATAATAGAATATGATTCGAAATATGCACCATTGGTTGCTTATTTGTTGGACGATGTCTACCTATTTGCAGGAGACATTCACCAGGTTCCACGAACTCAGGAAGGAATATTTATAACAGAAAGCGGCAAATTTATCGATCGAAAGTTTACCATTTCTGGTGGTTCAGTAGGATTATTTGAAGGTAAACGGATAGGTAGGGCAAAGAACCTTGAAAAGCTGGACAAAGAAATTAAAGTCTTACAAAAAAAGATAAATGAAACCAGGGCCAACCTTGATAAAAAAACAGCTGAACTTTCGCGATTAAAATCTATCAATTTCAAACAAGCGATTGAAGAAAAACAAGCGATTGTCAACAAATTGAATCAAGACTTTGTTTCAATAAAAACCAAAAAGGAGCAGTTGGCCGAAATGCTTACCTCAAACGCCAATAAAAAAGAGGATATAGAAGAGAAAATCTTCAGCCTTACAGAAGAACTAGAAAAATTAGGTCCTCTATTAAAGGATGAAAAAGAAGCCTTTGAGTACCTGGAGGAAGAAATAAACAACATAAATTCCGACTTGCAGGAAGCTTCAGAAGAACTGTCGTACAGATCCTCTCAATACAATGAAGAAAACATCCTTTATCATCAACAATTAAACAAACTACAGCGTATAGCACAGGAAATTAGCTTCAAACAAAGTACATACGAAAGTAGCAAACAGCGAATCGAAAAAGCACAGGGTGAAATGGGACAAACTGAACTAGAAATAAAGTCCCTGATCGATAACAATGAAGTAAAGGATGATGAGCTAATAGAACTCTATGGAGAGAAGGACCGCATTGAATCCGGTGTAAATGAAGTTGAAAAAGATTATTATTCTTCAAGAGGAGAAATAGATGAAGTAGAAAAAACCATTAGGGAAATCCAACGAAAAAAAGAGCAGTCGGATAATTTATTAATGGATCTAAAGCAGGCAGCTAATGAAATAAACTTAAAGCTTAACGGAATAAAAGAAAGATTAAGCGTAGAATTTGAGCTGGACTTAGATCAAATCATGGAGGACAACCCGGAGTTAGAGGGAGAACATGTTTCTAAAACTGAAAGCTCCTTGAGGGAGGAAGTCCAAAAAGCAAAATCGATATTAGAAAAAATAGGCCCCATCAACCCCATGGCAATGGAGGCTTATGACGAAATTAAAGAACGACATACCTTCATTACTTCTCAAAAAGATGATCTTATCAAAGCCAAAGAATCGTTAATGTCTACGATTCAAGAAATTGATCAGGTGGCAAAAGAAACTTTTATAGATGCTTTTGAAAAGATAAAAACCAACTTCATTAAGGTTTTCCGCTCTTTGTTTACTGAAGAAGATGATTGTGACCTGAAGTTGACGGACCCTGACATGCCCTTAGAAAGTAGTATCGAAATCATCGCAAAGCCAAAAGGGAAACGTCCTTTATCGATCAATCAACTATCAGGTGGCGAAAAGACTTTGACAGCTACTTCCTTGTTATTTTCCATCTATCTTCTAAAACCTGCACCGTTTTGTATCTTTGATGAGGTGGATGCGCCCTTAGACGATGCCAATATTGATAAGTTTAACCAAATCATTCAGAAATTCTCGAATGAATCGCAATTTATCATTGTCACACATAATAAGCGGACAATGGCAAGCACAGATATAATCTACGGTATTACCATGATAGAAACAGGTGTTTCCAGGGTGGTGCCTGTAGACTTGAGAGAGCTGGTAGACGAGGAGGATTCACCAGAATAAATAGCGAATAATCCCCCTCTCAAATTTTACTTTTATGTAAAAAAGAATTGGTGATAATCACCTGGATTAATTTGGTAACTTTTCAGCAAACCTACCATAGACCCAAGTTCCGGCAACAGCACTTAAAAATGAAACAATCACCACCGTAAAACCAGTACCAATCTGTGCAAATAATGGGCCTGGGCAAGCTCCAGTAATGGCCCAACCTAAACCAAAAATAAAGCCCCCATATATCTGTCCCTTATTGAATTTTTTATCCGCTATTTTAATAGCTTGTCCATTAATGGTCTTAATTGAAAACCTTTTGATTAATTGAATGGAAACCATTCCTACAAGAATGGCAGAGCCAATTACTCCATACATAAAAAAGGATTGAAACCTAAACATTTCCTGAATCCTAAACCAGGAGATAATTTCACCTTTTACAAAAATAATCCCAAATACGATCCCTACGTAAAGGTATTTCAATAAGGACAAACCCCTTTCTCCTTGTTTTACTTTAGCAGTTAAATTGGTGTTTTTATCAACCGCTAACGTGTCATTTTCTTTTAATAACATGTTTATATATTTTTATTTGAATCGTTAATTATATCAAAAGCCTACCCAATTCATTATGAAAGGCATAAGGAAATGGGTCATTACCAATCCTCCAATCATAAAAAACATTGTTGCAACTACTGAAGGCCATTGGAGGTTACTTATTCCCATAATCGCATGACCTGAAGTACATCCCCCTGCATACCGAGTACCAAACCCAACCAGAAAACCACCTATTACAAAGAAAAACAGACCTTTTAGGGTGAATAAATTTTCCCAACTAAATATTTCAGCAGGTAATAAATTTTGGAAATTGGTTATTCCCAATGCTTTCAAATCCCTCTGGGTACTTTCAGCAATTACAATGGTCTCTGGGTTTGATAGAAACATTGCGGCAATGACTCCGCCTAGAAGTATCCCTGTTACAAACAATAGGTTCCAAGTTTCTTCTTTCCAACTGTATTGGAAGAAAGGGATTTTGGCTGGAACACAGACGGCACAAATGTGTCTTAGGGAAGACGAGATGCCAAAGGACCTATTACCCAATAGCAAGAGTATAGGTACGGTAAGACCAATCATAGGCCCTGCAATATACCAAGGCCAAGGTTGACTGACCCAATTCAAGAATTCATTCATTATTAGAAATTATTTTTTGTTTACAAATGATACTGCGTAATACAAATACTTTTTTTGGGGAATTTATATCAGATTCACTTAATCCACATTACACGCAGGTAGACCCTTTACATCAAAGATGAAGGATAAAGCCAGGAAATTTGGGGACAATTAAACACGAAATATACTATAAATGATAATCACAGATAAGCCAAAGAAGGATGAAAACTAATTTAGCCAGGCAATGCAATTACAGTGTTTTTCGATAACAGGTAAGAATTTTCAGTGAGGACAAGATAAACTAATGAATAGGCCCTGGAGTCCCGAAAGCAAACGCTAAATACCAACGGGACTCCTAATTATCGGGACATTTTAAATCATTTTAGAATACTATTGCCACATAAGGTTAAATTACAAACTTATAACATGGTAGTAGGACAAGCATAATCACTAATAGAAAACTTGTTAGCTGATTTAATGGCATCAAAGCCTCCTTTCACGTTAATCAAGTTATCATAACCTCTGGCCCTTAGTACGGAACAAAACACCATGGAGCGATATCCTCCTGCACAGTGAACCATATAGGTTTTGTCTTTATCAATTTCGTTCATACTATCGTTGATGTAATCAAGGGGTGCATTAATAGAACCTACAACATGTTCACTGAAATGTTCACTCGCCTTGCGAACATCCAAGACTAGGTTCTCAGAATGAGTGATGGAAAGTTCTTTGAGTTCATTAACATCTATTGATGGAATAATATCTATTTCTTTCCCTGCTTCTGTCCAAGCAGCAATTCCACCATTTAGAAAGCCTATGGCATGATCGTATCCCACCCTAGCCAATCTGGTAATAACTTCCTCTTCTCTACCCTTATCAGCAACGATTAGCAGTTCTTGCTTTACATCAGGAATTAAGCTTCCTACCCACACAGCAAAACTTCCATCAATGCCTATATTAATGGCGTTAGGAATAAAACCCTTTGCAAAAACTTCAGGGTTTCGTGTATCCAACACTATAGCTCCAGTCTGATTGGCCAAGTATTCAAAATCTCCTGGAGAAAGTGCTTCCTGTCCTCTTTCCAATACTTCGTCTATACTGTCATATCCCTTAATATTCATCATCACATTTTGAGGGAAATAGGCTGGAGGAGGAGTAAGTCCGTTTAGGACTTGAGATGTAAAGGACTCCTTAGACATTTCCTGCAAGGCATAATTTGTTTTCTTTTGGTTACCCAATGTATCATGTGTCTCCTTGCTCATATTTTTACCACATGCACTTCCAGCACCATGTGCAGGATAAATGATCAAATCATCTGGCAATGGTAAAATTTTCTCTCTTAGGGAGTCATACAAATAACCTGCAAGTTTTTCCTGAGTAAGGTCCGCAACCACCTTTTGGGCAAGGTCTGGTCGGCCAACATCCCCAATAAACAAAGTGTCACCAGTAAATAGTGCTTCTTGTTTTCCTTGCTCGTTGATCAATAGAAAGACGGAACTTTCCATAGTATGTCCTGGTGTATGTATCACCCGAATTTTACCATTTCCGAGGATAAATTCTTGTTGATCCTTTGCTACCGTAGCTTCAAACCCCAATTCCATGTCCGTAGGTCCAAAGACAATTGACGCATTGGTTTTCTTTGCCAGATCAATATGTCCAGAAACAAAATCAGCGTGAAAATGAGTTTCGAAAATATATTTAATCTTTGCTCCGTTTTTATTTGCTTTGTCGATGTAAGGTTGGACTTCTCTCAATGGGTCTATTATAGCAGCTTCTCCATTAGATTCTAAATAATAAGCTCCTTGAGCTAAACAACCAGTATAAATTTGTTCTATTTTCATAGTAGATTTCAGTTCATTAAATGATAGCATAAAACTACAAGCAAAATTTTGGTTGCAATATGACATTAGTCACATAAGTGACGCTAACCTATCTTCAGAACATAAAGAATAGGTTAAACCGTTCAAAGAAAGGTAATCCTTTAATAAAAGGCCTGATATTTTAATCCTTTCAAGAAAAGCATCAATTACCAAAACACGAATTCCCAATCATTGACGCCAAGCAATACTCTATTGTCAAAGCATTGAACCAGAAACAGGAAATGGACATCCTACTAGGTGGTGAATTCACATCAAAATGGCAAATTTTTGCTATTTTCTTGCGATTTCAACACTTCCTGAGAAAAGTCAGAAAATCCCGTTGAATATTTCCATCTAACTCATTTAAGCTTTACAGGTTGGCAAGAGTTGCCATTAAACGGTTTCAAGGTCGAAATTTTTTTAGCCACGGCTGAAAACCCTTGGTAAATAATTAAGAGCAACATGATTTTGGCGTTATTGTTATGTTATTTTAGCAACAGTACTGGAAAAATTCCGATATCAGTTAGCAACAAAACGTCACTTTTGCAATGTCATGGAATCCGGGTTAAAAAAATAAAATCAAGCTTAGGTTAAATCTGAATAACACAGTAAAAAAACAAAAAGGGCAAAAAAAAGCTGTTTCCTAAGAAACAGCTTTATCGATTAGTTATAAAATCTTTGAGTTAGTTGTTTTCAACTTTACCTACAGATGCGTACATAAGTTTCCTAGCGTCTGCTTCTCTAAGTTCAAATTGAATATCACTAATTGGTCCCATTTTTACATCTCTATCTGCTTTCAGCGAAATCCATATTTGATCTCTTTCAACTTCAGAAAGATTGTCCTTTTGCTGGTTTACCCATAACACTATATCAGAAACATTAATCAACGCATCATTGGCTTGTAACCTAGGTTCAGAACCATATAATGAGCTATTTTTTGGCTTTCCAATATAAAGATAAGAAACCAAAGTTTTCTTTTGAATCTTCTGCAATTGAGTAGCCTGTGGGATTTTTTGTTCCACCATTATGGTTTGTTCTCTTAATACGGTTGTCACCATAAAGAAAAACAACAACATAAAGATAATATCGGGTAACGCCGAAGTAGGAATATTGGTTTCTGCTTTGGTTTTCTTTTTAAACTTAGACATAATTAGCTTCCGGTTTTATCAGGTTCAGCAATGGAAATGGCCATGGGAATATTTTCTTTTCCCCGATCTATAAGCTCCTTTTCGGCAGCAGACTGGCCTGACAGGGTTCTGTATTCTTCACCTGTGAGCCCTACACGCTCTCCGTATATTTCAAAATAAGCCTTCTTTACCAGATCCAGTACCTCCAAATATTTCTCATAACTCGTCCCTCTATTGGTTTTAATAGAAATTACCGCACCACCAGACATAGGATGATCTGAGGATTGAGGACTTTGATCTGCAATTCCTTTCAATGAAGGTGGCAAACTATTGAATAGCGCTATTGCATCTTCATCAGGATTTCCAAAATTCAGAATGAATCGCTTGATTTCATCCGACAGTCCATCAATATCTCGCCTGACTTCATCTTCAACAAAGTACTGGTCATTTAAATTGAGGGATATTTTGAAAATATTCCTTTCATTCAAATCCACCTCTGGTGGAGGCTGATTAGGATCTTGCTTTGGAGGAAGGATGTTCATTATCCCTTTGTCCGAAGCAATTGTCGTAGTCACGAGAAAGAAGATAAGAAGCAAGAAGGCGATGTCTGCCATCGATCCTGCATTTACCTCCTGAGCCATTCTACCTCTCTTGCTAGCCATATTATTTAATTAATTTATTAATTTCCGTAATTACAATTCCAACAATTGCAAGTAAAAACAGGGCGTAAACTGTAAACAATATACCACCGACCATTTTAGCTCCTGAAGGAGTTATGTAAAATGGGTCAGCCATGTATTTGGCAGCTACTTCACCATTGGCGGTAGAATAGGCTACGCCAAATACAACAGCTATTACAGCTACTCCAACGAGCGTCTTCAAAAGGCTCTTTGGATCATCCAAAGAATTGATCAATGGCATAAGTACAGCTAGTATCACACCGATGATTACCAGCAAGTACCCTGCATATAAGAATATATCAGTAGTATCCATTTTATCTTAAATATATAAGTGAATAATTCATTTAATAGAAAAACAGTAAATTGACTAGATTATCTAGTCAATTTATGCTTAACCAAAATGTCTACTAAGTTGATGGAAGCATCTTCCATGTCATTTACAATAGAATCGATTTTAGCCACACAGTAGTTGTAAAACAACTGAAGGATAATCGCTACAATCAGACCAGCAACAGTGGTCAAAAGGGCAATTTTAATACCACCCGCAACAAGAGATGGGGAGATATCACCAGCAGCCTCAATTGAATCAAAAGCTCCAATCATACCAATTACAGTACCCATGAAACCAAGCATTGGTGCCAGAGAGATGAAAAGAGAGATCCAAACTAGCCCTTTTTCTAAACGTCCCATTTCAACGGATCCGTAAGCAATGATGGATTTTTCAACCATCTCAATACCCTCAGAGTATCTCATTAAGCCCTGTGTAAAGATAGATGCTACAGGACCTCTTATTCCTTTAGTCACGTCTTTAGCGGCTTCAATTCCACCTTCTTCCAAAGCACTTTCTACCTTAGCCAATAATTTCTTAGTGTTAGTAGTAGATAGGTTTAGCGTTACAATTCTCTCCAAAGCTACTGCTAAGCCCAAAATCAAACACAACAATACTGGTGTCATGTAAGTAGGATCTCCCTCAATAAACTTGTCTTTTATAACTTGATGAAAAGATTGCTCTTCAGCAACTATGTCATCATCAGTCATAACTGGAGTTGGGGCCTGTACGGCTTGAACCGGTACGGCCTCTTCAGTAGCTTCAGCTTCTGATTCTGTTTCTTCTTGTGCTTTTGTGATCATCGGAGCAAATAAAATTCCGAAAAGCATGAACAAAGCGATTAACTTTCTCATAGTGTAGTTTTTAATAGACATTTAAAGGTTGAACGGTTTCTAATTTTAAATTGAATTTTAAAGTTATAATTTTTTCGGCTCAAATTACAAATGATTCCATTATAATTTCTAAGAATTTGTTGCAAATCATCTTGGCACATTCATTTAGCGCAAGCTAATCCATTGAAATTGGCTCGGTTCCCTATTTTACAATATATGAAAAAAAAAAAATTAAACAGGTAAACATTCTCTAAAATAGCTAAAGCACGTTTTAAGGGGACATTTAAACCCTTAAAAACTTAGTCTTAAAAAACCTTAACACCTATAAAAGTCCATTGAAATTTAATTCATCTAATTATTAATCAACTCCTTGGTGATAGAACATCGCTTACAAAAGTCAATTTTTATAAGTCCTATTTCTTAACAAAAAAAGTATGAACCAGTTAAAAACACAGCAACTAAATTCCTTTAGACACGCTTTTTCTGCAACGCTATTTTGAAACTTTAATGTTGAAGCCACTAATCAATTTTAAAAGAATGAATCGAAGGACAAACAAGTTAATGGATGGAAGCATTTTAGAAGATCCACTTTCCAGCTGATTCCTATTTTAACATTATTGTAGTCGATTGTTTTTATTCTACTTTTATAAATTCTCCAAAATTGATCCTTATATACCGGATGCTAAATTCTATGACAACATGTGAAATTTGCCACGCCAAGGATTTTTCTTCAATTGAGGCCAAAGAACGAATGTTTGGGACTGGTGATACTTTTGTTTATGCAGAATGTAATTCCTGCAAATCCCTATTTTTATTGGACCCTCCTACTGACCTAAGTAAATACTATCCTTCCAATTATTATTCTTTTGGCCAGTTCAATAGTAGCAACCCATTGTTAGGCCTAATGAAAAAATTAAGGTACAAAGCCTTTACATTTGGCATTTCTATAAGACCACCCGTTTATTTTAATTGGCTATCGCCACTTAAATTGACCAAAAACAGTAAGATAGCGGACATTGGATGCGGCAACGGACAACTTTTGGCCGAGCTGTCCTATTGTGGGTTTCAATCCCTCCACGGATATGACCCTTTCGTGGAAGAAAAATTTATTTCTAAAAGATTCTCCATTAGAAAAAGAGATTTTTTTGAAATTGATGAAACCTATGATCTCGTAATGTTCCATCATTCCTTTGAGCATTTGCCTAATCCAATTGAAGTTTTTGAAAACTTGGAGAAAATTTTAAATCCCGATGGTGAAGTATTGATCAGAGTACCCGTCACCGACGGTCAGGTGTGGAAAGATGAAAAAGAATACTGGTTTCAGCTAGATGCTCCCCGACATTTATTTATTCCAAATACAAAATCCATGCAGATTTTAGGAGAAAGATTTGGCCTAGAGCTTTTCAATACCACTTTTGATAGCATGGAAAGTCAATTTTGGGGGACAGCACTTTACAAAAACGGAAAACCTTTAATGGGTACAAACATCAACGATGAGTTTAGCAAAGAAGCGTTAGCTGATTTTAGAAAAAAAGCCAATCAATACAATAAAGAGAAAGTCGGCGACCAAGCATGTTTTTATTTCAGGAAAAAAGATGCTGAAATACCTTGATCTAGTGACTTCCAAAAACACACCATTTTAAATCAAGGTTCACCTCAAAAATAACCATCTCATAATTTTTCAACTTGCTCCATTTTAACTGCTTCCAAACAATTGTGCATCTAGGAGAGAGCTGTAGGTGAAAAACATGGTATAAAGCAGGGAGATATTCGAAATACAGACATAATTATTTGACTATCATAATATTACTTCGATTTCAAATCTTTAAATTTTTAAAAAAACAATTACTATGGGTATATTCAACTTAAAAGTTGATGGAAAAGCTCTCCAAGTAGATGTAGACCCTGGTACTCCAATACTATGAGTACTGCGAGATCATCTGGATAGGATAGGGACCTAATTTGGTTGCGGCATCACGCAATGCGGCGCCTGTACCATTCATCTTCACGGTGTGGCGGATAGACCATGTCAACTGCCAGCAATAGCAGCCGAAGGTCAAATTATCACCATTATCGAAGGCTTGTCAAAAAAAAGGAGATCATCCCGTACAAAAGGCATGGCTAGCCCACGATGTACTACAATGCGGGTATTGTCAAGCAGGTCAGATGGTGTCTGCTGCTTTTCTCCTCGAAGAAAATCAAACTGGTCTTGGAGAGCCATTGTTCCCTTCTATTTTTGCAGCTTTGGCCAACTCGCTCTATAAAGCCACAGGAAACGGCTGTATATCCAACCGTTCCAACCTGAAATTGATAAAGAATTACTAAATTTAACCCGGATTATGTAATCGGTTTCATAATGCCTGTCCCAATCTTTTTTTGGGAAGTATTGCAATCACAAGAAAAAAAGGGTGTTTGAAGATTGAGGAATAGCACCGTTATGGTGAGTTTGAAAACAGCAACAAAGTGTAATTTTGTCCGCCGCGGCGGATTAGCCCGTAATAGATTGTCAATTGAATATTTCGGGTTAAGGATGCAATAAAGGCTTCCACTTGAATGTCAGTTAGGTTATTTGTTGCCATTTATTTTAATGATTTCACTTTTTAAGAAATAGGATCTTCTACAAAAGGGCTTACTCCTTGAGTAATTTGCTAAAATGATTACTAGAAATAGGTCGATTCGATGAAATTCATTGTTTCTTGAAACTTACCCGTAATCTTAAGTTGAATGATCTATAAATGAAATAGGTGAATATTATAGAGAGGTTGTTACCTATTGTGGATATAAATCTTTCTGTGCTTTCGATAAGACCAGGTATCTAGGATTTTTTTATTACCATAGAATATCAAAAAAAAGAGAAGGCTTACAATTGAAAATCATGAAAGAAGGAATTCTAAGACAGGCAAAAGCTTAAAAATTGTGAAGGCTTTCTGATTTGGAGGTAATGGTAACCATTTCCTAGATGGTATTCCAGTTCGCATTCCATAACTGTTCAACGTCCCATTTCTGATTCCGTAAGAAGAAAGAATACAGCTCCTCACCTATTTTGATCTTTTTGACCAAAAAAATCTATAAGTATTTAATCAACTTGCCAATTTTATAATATTATTGCTTTCCGTATATTTCTTCGGAATATGAATTAACGTTCGGATTTCATACTTTTGATTACTGATGATTAAACGAAGAAAAATAGCGGGTGCCTTTATGATGCTGATTATGCTGGTCATGATGGCGCACAACACATTCCCGCACATTCATCATCAGCACAAGAGTCATGGCCATGATGCTCATGACAACGCTCATCATTCACATCAAGGCGAAGATCATCGCCACGAGAATAAAAATACTTCAGCACATAATCCTTTTGATTTTATTTCCTTTTTGCTAGGCAATCACGCCCACTCACAACAGGTGGTCGATAATACCTTAATAGTAGTTCAGGATTTAAAGGAGAAAAGCCAAAAAAAGATCGCTAAAATCTTTTTTGAAAAAGCTGACAGCAAGAACCTTCTGGTTGACACAGTGCTTTCAAAAAAATCGTCTATTTATTTTTTACGTGAAATCAGTAATTTTTATTATACTTCCTCACCACTCCGAGGCCCTCCTACTTTAGGATAAATCAATCTTTGATAAGCTATCAAAGTCAATGAAAATTTTTCATTGAACAATATTGATTCATTCTAAATTCTACTTCATGTTAAAAAATAATGTACTCGCTTTTTGCGTGTGCTTGTTTTCGTTTGTTGCTGCCGCTCAGTCTCCGAATACGATGGATGCTTTGAAGCAAATCGAACAGAATAATGCCACACTTAAGGCTTTTTCTTCCTTTTTGGAAGGTAAAAATCTGGAGCAAAAAGCATCAAATAACCTCCCTGATCCACAGGCGGGTGCATATTACCTTCCGTTTGGAAATCATGTAGCAGGGGACTATACAGAGTTTCAGGTTACCCAGTCATTTGAATTCCCAACTGTATATAGCTCCCGCAGTACCCTCATTGAGAGGCAAGAAGCACAGAACGCTATGGAATATCAGTTGAAGCGCCAGGAAGTATTACTTCCTGCTTTCAAACTCTTAAACGAACTGATTTTCTTAGCCAAGAAGAAGACGGTGGAGCAAGTCAGAGTGATGCAATCCAGAAAATTATATGAGCAGACTAATGCGCTTTATGAACTCGAGCAAACTGGTATCTTGGAACTGAATAAGGCAAAAATAGCCTGGATTCAAGAGCAATTTAAGCTGGATATATTGGATGCTAATCGGAAAAAAATCATGATTCAACTTCAAAATTTGAATGGTGGATATGCGTTGGATTTTACTCAAGATGATTACTTGGGCTCTCTTATTATCGATGATCCAGAAAATTTATGGAAGGAAAAAATGCTGGTAGATTCCGAATTAAAAATCTTAATGGCGCAAGAAAAAGTGGCGCAGCAGCAGATTAAACTTTATAAAAATAAGTCACTTCCTAATCTTACTGTAGGCTATAACTACCAAGGTGTATTTGGAGCAAATTATTCTGGGCTTTATGGCGGGATATCTATTCCCTTATGGAGCACTCGGAATACCGTAAAGGCGGCAAAGTCAAAATATGATTACCAAAAGTCCTTTACCCAAGTTAAAACAGATGTGCTACATACTGATTTCCTGGGTGATTATGAGGTGTATCAGGTGATGCTGAAAAAATATCAGGAATACCAATCCACGCTACAATCATTAGGGAGCGAAGCATTATTGCTACAGGCATTTGAATTGGGGGAACTTTCCTTTATGCAGTATTACCTCGAATTGCAATTCTATCAGCAGGCATTCGATTCCATGTTGGATATGGAAAAACAATTATATCAATCCAAAACTGAACTATTAAAACATCAATTATAAAATTCAAACCAAAAATTATGAAAATTTCAAATATACTTTTCGCTCTTTTATTGGTGCTTTCTATCTCATGTGGTAACAAAAAAGCCAATGATGATCATGGCCACGAACATGCTACGGAAGAGGAACACGGCCATCCACATAAAGGAGAGGATGCTGATGATCATCATCAAGAAGAATTCAAAGTGAAAAGTGACTCTATGGAGCATTCTCATGACGACGGGACTACACACAATGATCATTAATCTAGCCAAAGGATATTGATTATGCGATATGTAATTCTAATAATTACGGTCATCCTTGCCTCATGTCAGGCTAAGGATGAGGACGATCATGCCCATGGTGCAAACGGCGAGCATGAAGTAGAAATAGCGGAAATCCCTACAGTGAAAGCCACCGTATGGACGGATAAGACAGAGTTGTTTGTAGAATATCCAGCTTTGGTGGTAGGGGCTACGAGTCGGTTTGCCGCCCACTTTACGATAATGGACAAGCATCAACCTGTCCGTGAAGGCACATTGACTGTTAGTCTAATCAAAGGTGAAATGGGAATTAGAAATACTGCTGTAGCCCCGGATTCTCCAGGTATTTTCAAGCCTTCTTTGCAGCCAAAGGAAGCAGGCAACCATCAGTTGGTATTCGAACTCAAAACACCTTCTGTAACAGATCGGATTGTTATTGACCATGTAACTGTCTTTGCTAGTTTAGAAGAGGCAACAAAGGCATTGGGTTCAGCCGAAGCAGATGACGGCTCAATTACTTTTCTGAAGGAGCAGGCTTGGAAAATTGATTTTCAAACGGCAAAAGTCGTAGAAAAGGAAATCTATGAAACCATCCCAACTTCAGGGAGATGGAAAGTTTCACCTTCCGATTATCAGACGCTTATCCCACCTTGCAGCTAACCGCTCAGAAGTGTCTGATTTTCTTTAGCTTCTGTTTTTTTAGCTTCAAGTTTGTGTACTACAGATTTTCGTTTTTTAAAAGGTTGGTGTTTGGTTTTCAGGATATTGTAA
>Ga0222651_1000435_pt1 | contig 26820 bp, 21 predicted proteins | sample AntAcemetagen369_FD_179855 | JGI IMG/M metagenome (GOLD analysis project Ga0222651, IMG submission 179855) | Saline water microbial communities from Ace Lake, Antarctica - #369 | ecosystem: Environmental > Aquatic > Non-marine Saline and Alkaline > Saline | place: Antarctica: Ace Lake...
TCCCAGGGTGTCAAAACCTGGACCCAAGTTGGCAGTGGTGGCAGGAACCCGCACGGAGACACTTTTTCCTGTGGCGATGGTGGCCACTATGCGGAACCTCCAAGGCCAAGAACTTCAGCAATATGCGCAGTGTCAATAGGAACCTTGGTGGGTTCGATATCCGCGCCTTGGGGATCTTTGAGTGCCCAGCTGGGATCTTTCAAACCGTGACCGGTCACCGTCAACACGACCGTGGAACCGGGGGGAACAACGCCTGCTTCGATGCGATCCATCAGACCGGCAACACTGATCGCTGAGGAGGGTTCCACAAAGATTCCTTCCTGCTGGGATAACAGTCGATGAGCCGCAAGAATCCCGGCATCATCAATGGCACCAAAATATCCATCGCTGTCTTCCCGCGCAGCCAGCGCCAGATCCCACGAAGCGGGGTTCCCAATTCTGATGGCGGTAGCAATCGTGTCGGGTTTTAGCACCCGCTCCCCCGTGACGAAGGGCGCGGAGCCGAGAGCTTGAAAACCAAACATGCGAGGCATCGTATCGATGGCTCCCCGCTTGGCTTCTTCTTGGTAACCGCGGTGATATGCGGTGTAGTTACCGGCATTGCCGACCGGGAGAAAGTGAAAATCGGGTGCTCGTCCAAGGACGTCAATCACTTCAAACGAGGCCGTTTTTTGTCCTTCAATTCGGTCGTTGTTGACCGAATTGACCAGGTGAATGGGGTAATTATCCGCTAGGTCCCGGGCAATATCGAGGCAGTCATCAAAGTTTCCCGCGACCTGCAAAACGTGAGCGTTGTGGGCGATGGCTTGGCTGAGCTTTCCCATCGAAATCTTGCCATCCGGCACTAACACAGCACTGGTCAGACCGCCATGGGCAGCATAGGCCGCAGCGGAGGCGGAGGTGTTACCGGTAGAGGCACAAATGACAGCTTTGGCGCCGTGTTCTTTTGCTTTGGTCACCGCCATCGTCATCCCGCGATCTTTGAACGAACCCGTGGGGTTCATTCCTTCAAACTTCACAAACACGCGAACCCCGGTGAGGGCAGAAAGGTGACGGGCCTCAATGAGCGGGGTTCCCCCTTCGCCCAAACTCACCACCGGTGTTGCACGGCTCACATCGAGTCGGTCGGCGTATTCGTGAATCACACCACGCCATTGCCGCGACCCACGACGGTGCTGCGGTGCCTTCGGGTGTGATCGGCCAAATAAACCTTTTCGTGCCACGGTTACCCCTCCACTCGCAAGACATTGGTGACGCTCACAACGACCGGGTTTGCCGCGAGAGCTTCCACGGTTTCTCGGCCTTTGGCTTCCAGGGCGCTGTGCGTCTGAATGACAAGCGTAGCGGTCCCGCTTTCACCCAGAGCGTCGCCACCAGCGCTTTGGTGCAAGGTTTCGACGGAGACCCTGTGGTCGCTAAAAACTTGAGCAATGGCCGCCAGAACACCGGGCTGATCTTTGACCACAAGGCTGATGTTCAACCGGCTTTGAACGTGGTCTAAGGGAATACTGGGCAAATCCGCATGGGTGCTCTCCCCCACACCTGGGCCCCCGGCGACATGTCGTCTCGCGGCAGACACCACATCCCCCAGCACCGCTGAGGCGGTTTCCGCTCCACCCGCACCAGCGCCATAAAACATTAAAGGTCCGGCAGCTTCCGCCTCCACATAGACCGCATTATTTGCCCCATGGGCAGCCGCAAGCGGGTGGGAGCGGGGAATCAGTGTGGGGTGAACCTTGGTGCTGACACCTTCTTTCCCGGTCACCGCATCCACGAGACGCTCGCATATGGCGAGCAACTTGATCACGTGGCCCGATTTCTTCGCAGCCTCAATCTGAATTGCTGTGACCCCGGTGATTCCCTCGCGATACACATCGCTCAGGGGCACAGCCGTGTGAAATGCGAGGGAGGACAAAATGCAGGCTTTTTGAGCCGCGTCATAGCCTTCAATATCCGCGGTCGGGTCTGCCTCGGCGTACCCCAAAGCGGTAGCTTCTTCCAGTGCCACCTCAAAGGTCAAGCCTTTAGAGTCCATCTCGTCCAAAATAAAATTGGTTGTCCCGTTCACAATGCCCATAATTTTGGTCACACGATCGCCGGCCAGAGAATCCCGCAGAGGCCTAATAATCGGGATAGCTGCCGCCACAGCGGCCTCGTAATATAACTGCGCACCCACGCGGGCAGCGGCATCAAAAAGTTCTGGCCCGTGCTCTGCCAACAACGCCTTGTTTGCGGTGACGACATCGGCGCCAGACCCCAACGCTTCCAAAATGAGGGTGCGAGCGGGCTCTATCCCCCCCATGAGCTCCACGACAATATCGGCTTGCACAATGAGGGAGTGTGCGTCTGTGGTCAAAAGTTCGGGAGGAATGGGAGCCGATCGTGGAGCGTCAAGATCCCGCACGGCAACCCCAATCAGGGATATCCCGGCACCGGATCGCGACCCCAACTCAGCAGCACCCTCCACAAGCCGATGGGCCACCTGCGCTCCCACCGTTCCCCCGCCGAGGACGGCAACGCGAAGGTCGCGATAGTTGTCTTTCATGGTTTAGCTCCTCGCTTTTGCGAGGAGACCCTGGTCTCTCGCCAGCACATCATCAAGGGTTTCCCCCGCCACCATCAGGAAGTGGCTTCCGCGGTGAACTCCCACCATGGGCGGACGTCCGAGCGCGTTGTAGTTACTGGACAGTGAGTAGCAATAGGCCCCCGTCGCTGGCACCGCCACAATGTCGCCAGGCTTCACATCGCCTGGCAGATAATCGGCTTGGACCACAATGTCGCCACTCTCACAATGTTTTCCGACGACTCTCACCAGGGCAGGGGCGGCAGTGGATTCGCGAGAAGCAATGCGAACGCCGTAGTTCGCGTGATACAACGCAGTTCTCGCGTTATCGCTCATCCCACCATCGACACTGACGTAGAGACGGGTGGCATCCCCACCGTCCTCATCATGAACCATGACCGGTTTGGTGACACCCACGGAGTAGAGCGTCACCCCTGCTGGTCCACAAATACTGCGACCGGGTTCAAACGCTAAATGCGGTATCGGTACCCCTGCCGCGATGGCAAGAGAACACGCGTGGTCAATAATCAAGGTCACCATGTCCGCCAACTCGCGTGGGTGATCCGCTTCGGTGTAGGCGATACCAAAGCCGCCGCCAAGGTTGAGGGTTGCCACCTCGCCCCCCTCTGAAAGCGTGACGGCCAGCGCCATCAGGCGGGTCGCGGCTTCCAGGAAACCCTCCACCTGGAAAATCTGGGAGCCAATGTGGGAATGGAGTCCTTCAAAGCGAAGATTGGGCTTTGCCCGAATGTCTGCCACCAGGTTCGCAGTTTCGAGGGGAGACAAACCAAACTTTTGATCTTCTCGAGCTGTGGCGAGATATTCATGGGTATCGGCGTGAACTCCGGTATTCACGCGAACCATGACGGGCGCAATAACTCCGAGCTCCCCCGCAATGCGATTAATACGCTCTGCCTCAATCGGTGCATCAATCACGATGCTTCCCACCCCGACTTCAAGGGCCTGACGTATTTCTGGTTCCGACTTGTTGTTGCCCTGAAATTCAAGATGTTCAGGTGCGGCGCCGCCGCCAAGCGCTATCGCCATTTCGCCGCCACTGGCCACATCAAACCCGAGTCCCTCACCGGTGATCCACTGCGCAACATGACCGGTGATGAGAGCTTTAGAGGCATAATAAACGCTCCCCGTGGTGCCGTGTCGTGTGCAAGCTTCCTCCACGATGGCCCGAAATTCAGCCGCCCGGTCGACAAGTTCTTCCTGGTCGATGACGTACACCGGCGAACCATAGTGCGCGACCAAATCTGCGGCCGACACTCCTCCCACGATGAGGTTTCCGGCGTAATCGCGCACAGCACTCCGCGGCCAGACACCGCTTGGCAGCGCGTTGGCGTCACGTGGCTCCACGAGCCAAGCAGGTGACAGCGGATGGACCATGGGATCAAACCTCACGGGTGGGGAGTTGGGTGTGAGGCGAGCGAACCCGGATTGGTTCCTGAAGCCATCCCCAGGATAGCGAAGTCTGTCTGTTGACTCACATTCGCTCGGGTGCGCTGACACCCAGCAGGAAGAGGCCATTACGCAACACTTGCCCGGTGGCGTTATTGAGCGAAAGCCGGGTGTGATGAACCGGCAACACCGGGTCATCGCCTTGCGGTGTGACCCGCGCCTGGTCATACCAGCGGTGGTACACACCGGCGACCTCTTCGAGATAGCGGGCAACCCGGTGGGGCTCCCGCAGCTCAGCAGCCTGGGTCACCACGCGGGGGAAATCCGCCAGCGACGAAATGAGCGCTGATTCACTCGGTTCTACCAACAATGCTGGGTCAAAGGTTTCACGCGAGACCCCTGAATCGCCGGCATTTCGGGCAACCTGGTGGGTTCTCGCGTGAGCATATTGAACATAAAACACAGGGTTATCGTTGCTGCGTTTGGTCAGAATTTCGGGGTCCAAGCTCAACGGTGAGTCCGCCGGGTATCGCGCCAGCGAATATCGCAGCGCATCAACGCCGAGCCAGCGTCGCAAGTCATCAAGCTCAATAATGTTTCCCGCGCGCTTGGAAAGTTTGGCCCCGTTGATGCTGACGAGTTGCCCAATCAAAATTTCTACGTTGGTGTCGGGGTTCTCCCCGGCAGCACCGGCAAGCGCTTTCAGGCGGTGAATATAGCCGTGGTGATCGGCACCCAAAAGATAGATTTTGCGGGCAAAACCGCGATCAGACTTTGAGAGGTAGTACGCGGCATCCGCAGCAAAATAGGTGTACGCCCCATTGGCTCTCCGGATGACACGATCCTTATCGTCACCAAAGTCGGTGGTGCGGACCCACACCGCTCCCTCTTCATCAAAAACGTGGCCGCCGGCGCGCAACCGATCAACGGATGCATCAATCAGGCTTTCCCCGGTGGGACCTGTCTCGTGGAGTGTGCGCTCGGAAAACCACACCCCAAATTCGACCCCAAATTCGGCGAGAGAGTTCTGAATGTCCGCAAGTTGCAGTTCATAGCCCACGTCGCGCGCCAACGTGATTTGCTCCGCTCGCGGGTGGGACACAATACCCGGCACTTTTTCTGCCACCCGGAGGGCGAGTTCCTGGATGTAGGAACCTTTGTAACCTTCCTCAGGGGGTGCCTCCCCGAGGATGCTGGCAAGAATTGAGGCACCAAAAGTGTCCATCTGGGCGCCGGCGTCATTGATATAAAACTCGCTCGTCACCTCCGCCCCAGCGCTTCTCAAAACCCGCACCAAAGAATCACCAAGAGCAGCCCAGCGGGTATGACCAATATGAAGGGGGCCGGTGGGGTTTGCCGAAACGAATTCGACGTTGATTTTTTCCCCGGCGAGTGCCGTGCCGTGGCCGTAGGTGTCCCCCAGGGAAAGGATGGTGGCCACCAGTTCCCCGGCCGCTCCCGCCTCAAGGGTGATGTTGATAAAGCCGGGGCCGGCCACCTCGGTGGAGGCCACACCCTCCAGGGTGTCAATGTCGCCAGCCAGCGCTTGGGCAAAGTCCCGGGGGCTCAATGAAGCATTTTTTGCCAGTTTGAGTGCGATGGAGGTTGCCCAATCACCGTGTTCTTTGGAGCGTGGCCGCTCGAGTGCCACATCAACAGATTCGGGAATTGTTGCCGCTCCCAGAGCGTTCAATCGTGAGATCGCGAGTTGCGCGATGTGTGCTGCGAGTGCCTGGGGATCCACAACTGGCAATCCTACCCTCGCGTGTGTTTGACCGGCTTCGAGGTTGTACCCTTAGGAGGTTCCCTAGCCCCCATAGCTCAGGGGATAGAGCGTCTGCCTCCGGAGCAGAAGGCCGCAGGTTCGAATCCTGCTGGGGGCACGCCTAGATTTTCTCCTTCGCGGTGTCCGAATCGGGGCTTTCGTGTGTCTGGAGGAACTCAAAAAGTTCGACATCATCGACGCCGGGAAACATTCCGCCCCGCAGTGGCGAGAGAACATGGGCGTGAAGGCGCGCACTGGTCCAGGCTTTGCCCGACCATTTGTTTCTCATCTCGCCATCCGCTTCACGACAACATCCCTTATCGGGGCAACGGGATGTTTGCCGTGCCTGTGTGTCACGCCCTCGGAACCATTTGGCGTCTTCAAACTTCACTCCCACCGTGATGGAGAACTCGTCCGCTAGTGAGGTGCCAATCTGGGTCGACTCCCAGAACGTGCCCTCCGGGGTGTCCGTGTATTGGTAATACTCCGTAGTTCGGTTGGTCCTCGCAAAAGCTTCCCGCGCACTCCAGTGGCGACAGACAATTTGACCCTCGGGTGAACCCATCACATCGATGGGGAGGGCCAGGGCATCATTTTCATACGCTTTGTACACCACCCCGTCATCCCCCACTCGCAAGAAGTGCAGCGGAAGACCCAAATGTTTGGTGGCGAGATTCATAAATCGAAGACCCGCCGCTTCGTGAGTCACCCCGAAAGCGTCACGAAAATCCTCGACCGCAAGGTTTTTTTCTTTTTTGGCGTGGGAGAGAAAATCGAGCGCTTGGGTTTCCGGCATCAAACAGGCGGCAGCGAAATAGTTGATGTCGAGCCTTTGTTGCAGGAACTCCTCATATGTGTCTGGCACACGGTGCTGGAGGACTTGGTGGGCGATCGCTTGGAGGGCCAACGACCGCAAACCGTGACCACCGGGGATAGAGGCTGGCGGAAGATAAATGCGCCCGTTTTCTAGGTCGGTCACACTTCGGGCGCTGCGCGGAAGATCACCGACGTGAACAATTTCTAACCCCAAACGGCCCGCCATCATCGCAACTTCACGGTGGGTGAGGGCACCGCTGGAATCGTGCCCCACCGAGGCCACCAGCTCTTCGGCAAGTTTCTCCAAGTCGGGCCGATAGTTGTCAATATCCCGCATGGCCCATCGCAGTTGGGTGTTGGCGCGCCGTGCTTCTTCCGGGGTGGCCAGCGCAAGTTTTTCGCGCCTCACCAGTTCTGCATGTAACGACAGCAACGTGCGTAACTGTTCGTCCCCGAGCGCCTTCGTGATTTTGAGTGCCGGTAACCCCAGTGACGCAAATAATGGGCTGCGTTGAGCTGCCGCCCAGTCACGCTCGAGCTGAGCGCGTTCACTAGGTGGTGAATCATCCAGTAGTTGGGCCATGGTCACCCCAAGCTCGGCGCACAGCGTCGTCAAGGTCCCCACTTTTGCTTCCCGTTTGCCCGTTTCCAGCAGTGACAGGTGGCTGGGAGTGATCCCTAGACGCTGACTTAGGTCCTCCAAGGTCAAACCAGCACTGTGCCGCACATGTCGCATTCTTTGCCCTAACGCCAACATTTCCACCATGAAATCGACAATACAACAAAAATAGGTGTTTTTGACAACCCAATTGGTCCACCCGCTTGCACTTTATTGACAAGAGTGGAAGTACACCGATTCCCAGGAGCCCCGATGACCATGACCCTTAATGTCACAGCACCCACACCCCACCCCACCGTTTCAGCACAGCCCCCCGCAGAACTTCAGGAGTGGGTCGACAAGATTGCGACACTCACCACACCGGACGCGATCGTGTGGTGTGACGGTTCACCCGCGGAATCAGCTGCCCTCATCGACACGATGGTGGCTCAGGGGACACTGACCGCGTTAGACCCCACGCTGCGGCCCAATTCTTTTGTCGCCCGCAGCGAACCGAGCGATGTTGCTCGGGTCGAATCGCGAACCTTCATCTGCTCCCGGACACAAGATGACGCAGGGCCCACCAACAATTGGGCTGAACCAGAAGCCATGAGGGAAACCCTCCGCACTCTCACCGCCGGCAGCATGGCCGGGCGCACACTCTATGTGGTGCCCTTCTCCATGGGCCCACTCGGATCGCCACTGTCACGCCTGGGAGTTCAAATTACGGACTCCCCCTACGTGGTGATGAGTTTGCACATGATGGTGCGGGTAACACCTGCCGTGTGGTCCGAGATTGATGCAGGGCGCTCCTGGGTGAAATGCGTCCACACCGTCGGGGCCCCTCTGGAAGAAGGCCAGGCTGACGTGGCGTGGCCCTGCAACGAAACCAAATACATTTCCCACTTCCCCGAGACCAGAGAAGTTTGGTCCTATGGCTCCGCATACGGTGGAAACGCGCTCCTCCCCAAAAAAGCTTTCGCGCTGCGAATCGCCTCCGTCTTGGCCCGGGATGAAGGGTGGTTGGCGGAGCACATGTTGCTGGTCAAAGTGACCACCCCGGAGAACAAGTCCTACAACATGGTGGCTGCTTTCCCGAGCGCTTGCGGTAAAACCAATTTTGCCATGATGCAGCCCTCTCTTCCCGGCTGGAGCGTGGAAACACTCGGGGACGACATTGCGTGGCTTGCCCCCGGCGCCGACGGGCGACTCCGGGCGATTAACCCCGAAGCAGGCTTTTTTGGTGTTGCACCGGGAACAGGAGTGAAGACCAACCCTGTCGCCATGGACATGCTCTGGGGCAACGCAGTTTTCACGAACGTTGCTACCACGAACGACGGTGACGTGTGGTGGGAAGGAATGTCGAGTGTTGCACCGGAGGGGCTCACCAACTGGCGGGGCGAAGCACACGATGCTAACGGGGACGCCCCTGCGGCCCACCCCAACGCTCGATTCACCGTTGCCCTCGAGCAATGTCCCAGCCTTGCTCCCGAGTGGGAGGACCCCGAAGGGGTCGTCGTTGATGCCATCATTTTCGGCGGACGCCGCTCCAGCACTGTGCCGTTGGTTGTGGAAGCACGGGATTGGAATCACGGCGTATTTTTGGGCGCCACAATTGCGTCGGAGCAAACCGCTGCAGCAGAAGGTGTGGTGGGGCAATTGAGACGGGACCCCTTCGCCATGTTGCCGTTTTGTGGCTACAACATGGGCGACTACATGGCGCACTGGCTCACGATGGGGAGCACCTTGCGGAGCACAGGCCGTCTGCCCCGAATTTTTCAGGTCAACTGGTTCCAAAAAAATGAGCTCGGAAAGTTCATTTGGCCCGGCTTTGGCGAAAATTCTCGGGTACTCGAATGGATGGTGCAACGCCTGGAAGGGGTGGTGTCTGCCACCCCAAGTCCCATCGGTTGGTTGCCCAAAGAGATTAACACCGACGGGCTCACACTGAGCTCCGCGGACGTCGACACACTGTTGCGCGTGGACCTCGAAGAGCACGAGCGGGAGCTTGATGACGCGGCTGAATTTCTGGAAACTTTCGGCCAGCGATTGCCAGCATTGATCCGGGAAGAGCTTGATCAGACCCGGATACGTCTTCGTCAATGACTGGATAGGCTCGTTCTATGGCAGACACCACAGGTCACAAAGTCACCATTAGACGCGAAGGACACCTGCTCCTGATCGGACTCAATCGGCCAGAAAAAAGAAATGCCGCCGATCGCGAGATGCTCTCCGAGCTTTCTCTCGCGTATGGACTGCTTGACTCCGACCCGCAGCTCAGGGTCGGAGTGGTACACGCGCACGGCGATCACTTCACCGCCGGACTCGATTTAGTCGATGTGGGACCCAGCCTGCAAACCCACAGCGCGCTGCCAATACCGGAGGGCGGACTAGACCCGTGGGGGATTACCACGCGCCAAGTTTCCAAGCCAGTCGTCATCGCCCTCAAAGGCACCTGTTTCACGTTGGGCGTTGAATTAGCTCTCGCCAGCGAGGTCGTCATCGCTCACCAGGACACAATCTTTGCCCAACTTGAAGTTGCTCGAGGAATTTTGCCTTTTGGAGGGGCCACCACCCGTCTGCCCGCTGCCGGGGGCTGGGCTAAGTCGATGAAATGGCTCCTCAGCGCAGAATCTTTCTCGGCAGAGGAGGCCAAAGACCTCAACATCGTCACCGAAATCGTGTCGGAAGATCCGCTCACGCGGGCGCAAGAAATTGCCGAACTTATTGCACGACAGGCGCCGCTTGCCGTGCAAGCAACACTCGCGTCCGCTCGGGCCGCGCTGTCGCATCGTGAGGGAGAACACCAGGAACTCTCCCATCGTTTAGGCCTCCTTATGGCCACGAACGATGTGGGGAGAGGAATGCAGGCGTTCATGACGAAACAACACGCTATGTTCGAAGGGAACTAGAGCCGTGGGGTTGAAACGCCAGAAAGTACAGGATTCATGAACCGCACCGCAATCATCACCGGTGCCAGTGGTGGAATAGGCACCGAAATCGCGCGTGAGCTTTCGAGGCGATCGTGGCGAGTTGCCGTGGTGGGTCGCAACAGATCCCGCACGGAAGAGGTGGCGAGGCTTGTGGAGGGGACACCTTTTGTGTGTGACTTTGACCGGCTCGATGACGTTCGAGAGTTGGCGGAAGTGTTGGACACGCAATATGAGCGCATCGATGCCCTGGTAAATAATGCGGGGGGCATTGTGGCAAAAAGGGCGGAAAGTGCCGATGGTCACGAACTGACTCTCCAGCGCAACGTTTTAGGTTCTGTCGTATTGACGGAACGGTTAGTGCCAAAGTTGCTGCAGACCAGAGGCCGGGTGGTGCACACCTCATCACTGGTGTCCCGTTTTGGCCGCATCGCCCTCAACGATGTGGGGTATGAAAAACGTCGATATGGCGCAGGGTGGTGGCCCTATGCTTCCGCAAAGCTTGGGGTCATTCTGTATGCCCGATCGTTGGCACTGCGGACAGGGCTCGAAAGCTATCCCGTCCACCCCGGGTATGTGAGAAGTGGTTTTGGTGCCGAATCGAGAAGTGGCAGGGTCATCCTGGCGCTTACCCGTTGGATGCAAATTTCTGCTGAAGCAGGGGCAGCCCCCCTCGTCCACGCTGTTGACACACCAGAGCTGGGAGTGCCAAATGGCACATACTTTGATGGGTTGACACCCGATGGACCCACGCATATCGCTGCCGGGGATGACAAGCTGATTACGGCATACTGGCGGGAGATAGCTGCGCTAGCTGGTTGTGATGCGGAGCTTTACCACGCTACATAGATGAAGGATTACCCATGGCCTCACGAGCTCAGGCATTACTTTCCCTCACCCTCCTTGGTGGATTAACCCTCGGTATTGGTGGTTGCTCTGCCCTGGATTCCCTGGGGCTCGGTGCCGCAACAGAATCGGCAGAAGTCACCGACATCGCATCAGAAGAATCGACCAGTAATCCAGAAGCCACAACCGAGTCTGACGACCCCAACACAGCGGAACTCACACTGCCAAGCTGCGTAGACCTATATTCGACGGAGCAAACAGCAGAGTTGGTGGCGCAAGAGCGCGTCAACGTGGGCGACACCAGCGAAGGGGTGGTGGGCTTTGGCACAACGGATACCGAACTGGTCGGTATTCTCAGCGGAGTTCGACCCGACGTTCGCGTCTCCTGCACCTGGTATCTCCCACCCGAAAGCGTGTCGGTCACCTCTATCGCCATCATCGGTGCCGATTCAGCCACCAACGTGACAGCTGCTCTCACCCGATTAGAGGCCACCCGTTCAAGCCTTGGTGAAGCGACGTTATGGAACATTGCGGAGGCGAACTCTGGGGAATCACCCGACTTCATTGCCACAGAATCTCATCTACTCATCGCCGTCCCCTGCCCTTCGGCCTTAGCCGAAGAAGCCTGTTCCCTCTGGGTGACCACGAACTACACCTTTGGTAACGCTGAACCGTTGACCCGTGACGCCGCGGCAAATTTGGGGGTTCTCGGGTAGTACATCGAGAAGGTCAGCGGCTTGCCCCCCAGCATTTTTGAGTCTCGCTTCTATACTTGGGGAAAGGGGGAACACATGGGAACAAGACTGCGGGACCCCTTCGGTATTGCCCTGGTTGCCGCCACACTGCTTTTTCTTGCCAGTTGTGCTCCCGCGGCAGAGCTAGACCTCGAGCAGGTAGAGTCCCCGGAAGAGACGGCCGCCCCCGTCGAGCAGGTTCCGGAATCTGTGACCTACGTGCCCCCCGAGGATTGCCAATCACTGTTGCCGAGGGACATGCAACAAGACCTTATGGCTCAGGGCATCTCTCTGCTTCGAGGCCCGGGAAGCCCCAGCGAGGAACCCATCTATGTCGATGGTGAGAGCCCAGAGGAAACAGTGGGAGGCCTTTCCTGTTTTTTTGGAATTGCCGGTGACGAAGAATCAGTCCTCAGCATTGTGTTGAGTGCCGCACCGGTTGACCCCGCTATGAGACCCGACATCATTGCGGATCTCCTAGCGCAAAACTTGAATGTTGGCCAAACCACGGATGGCACCGGTCTGACGTACTGGATTTGGGGGGACGAAGCAATCGTGTCGGCACTCCACAACGAACTTTTTGAGGATGCGTGGTATTCCGCTCTCATTCAACCTGGTGGGCGGCCCGCCTACGACCAGGCTGTCGAGCTGGTGGCCGGCATGCGTCAAGTAACCACACAGTAGTTCATCAATGACCGCCAGGCTGGAGGATTTCCTGCCCGCACAGCTGTCACCCGCATGGCAGTTGTTGGTGGGAGAGCAGGGACTGACAGCCCTTGCTGTGGTGGCGGAGCACCTTCAGAACAGGGATGATTCTCGCCCCATCACACCCCACCGCGAACTCATCATGCGGGCTTTCACCCTGGAACCTCACGACGTTGAGGTGATGATTATCGGCCAAGACCCCTACCCCACCCCCGGAATGGCCTCGGGTGTGGCTTTTTCTGTCGACCGGTCTCACACCCGCCTACCCGCAAGCCTCAGAAATATTCGATCAGAACTGAGCAGTGACTGCGGTGTTCGGCTCCCCGACCACGGCGATCTTGACGCGTGGAGTCAAAGAGGCGTTCTGCTGCTGAACCGTCACTTGACCACCGTGGAAGGTGAACCGGGTGCACACCACGGCATCGGGTGGGACCACTTCACCCGCGCAGTCGTGCAGGGAATCGCTCGATTGCGACCGCACTGTGTTGTCGTGCTGTGGGGAAAACAAGCCCAGGAGTTAGCACCAGACTGCGGGGATTTAGCTCTCGTAACCTCCGCCCATCCAAGCCCACTTTCCGCGCACCGAGGGTTTTTTGGCTCACGGCCTTTCACCGCCGTCAACACGCTCCGAGGTGCAGCATCGTTGCCTCCTCTAGATTGGTCTCTCGGAGAGGAGTCCTGATGCTGGAGCACGAATACCAACCCAAGAGGAAACCGCCGCGGAGCAAGGCGAAAAAATCTCCCGCACCCGCGGAATTCAGTTACACCCTCCGGGAGGCAACCCTGGAGGATATGCCGGCAGTACTGGCGCTTTACCGCCATTACGTGCGCAACTCTGTGGTCACCTTTGACGAAAAAGCTCCCACCCTCACCGCCTACAAATCTCGTTTTCTGCACCTTCAGAAACTTGGTTACCCCTTTCGCTTGGCCTTCTCCCCCACCGGAACTCTGCTCGGTTTTGCTTATGTCTTTCCTTTCCGAGAGAAATCTGCTTTTCGGAAAACGGTAGAAAGCTCCATTTACCTCGGACCGGCGGCCATCGGCCGCGGCCTGGGAGCTGCGTTGTTAGCGGACCTGATTGAGCACTGCGAAAAAGCGGGTCTGACCGAAATGATCGCCGTCATCTCTGACCACGGGGCGGAAGCTTCCCTCGCCCTCCATCGACGTTTTGGGTTCGTGGAAACAGGCCGGATGGGCAAAGTGGGGTACAAATTTGAGCGCTGGCTCGGCATCATCATGATGCAGAAGTCTTTGCGCTAAAAACTGCTGTGTTACATCGCGTTACACCGCAAAAGTGACGCATCCCGGCGGGGCGCATATTCTTTCACCATTCCCAACCGGGAAGCCCTCCCCTTTCGAAAGACATGGTCATGACCGACAACTGGAAGTTTGAAACCCAGCAAATCCACGCCGGCTCTGCCGCTGATGTGACAACTAAGTCACGTGCAACCCCGATTTACCGGACCACGGCTTACGTGTTCGACAGCGCCGAGCACGCCGCAAACCTTTTCGCGCTCGCAGAGTTTGGCAACATTTACACCCGGATTCAAAACCCCACCCAAGATGTTGCAGAACAGCGCATTGCCGCACTCGAAGGCGGAACGGCAGCATTGATGCTCGCCTCCGGTCAGGCTGCGACCACCAGCGCCATCTTGAACATCGCCCACTCCGGCGATCACATCGTAAGTTCATCTTCGGTCTATGGCGGAACCTACAACCTGTTCAAGTACACGCTTCCCAAGCTCGGAATCACCGTCACCTTTATTAACGACCAGGATGACCTTGATGCATGGCAGCAGGCCATCCAGCCCAACACCAAAGCATTCTTTGGTGAAACCATTGCCAACCCCCGCATCAACATTCTCGACCTTGAAGGTGTTTCCGGTGTCGCACACGCCAACGGGCTCCCGTTGATCGTCGACAACACGGTGGCAAGCCCCTACCTGATTCGCCCACTGGAGCACGGTGCCGACATTGTCGTGCACTCCGCCACCAAGTTCCTCGGCGGCCACGGCACCGTTATTGCCGGTGCCATCGTCGATGGCGGAAAATTCCCGTGGTCACAAAACGTCGAGAAGTTCCCCGGCCTCACCGAACCTGACCCTTCGTATCACGGTGCCAGCTACACCAGTGTTCTGGGGGATGGTATTGCTTACATCATCAAGGCACGGGTCCAGTTGTTGCGCGACGTGGGAGCGGCGGTATCCCCCGATAACGCGTTCGGGATCATCCAGGGCATCGAGACCCTCAGTTTGCGGATGGAACGTCACTGTCAAAACGCACTCACGGTCGCACAGTGGTTGGAAAACCATGATCAGGTCGCCAGTGTCAACTATGCAGCACTCGACTCAAGCCCCTCGAAGAAGGCCGCCTCGAAGTATGCACCCAACGGTGTCGGTGCAGTGTTGTCCTTCGAAATCAAGGGTGGCGTCGACGCCGGTCGCGCCCTTGTCGACAACGTCGAGCTGTTCAGCCACGTCGCCAACATCGGTGACGTCAGAAGCCTCGTGATTCACCCAGCCTCCACCACCCACTCGCAGTTGACGCCAGAGCAGCAACTCACCAGCGGTGTGACTCCTGGTCTGGTGAGACTGTCCGTGGGCCTTGAGCACATCGATGACATCCTCGCTGACCTGGAAATTGGCTTCGCAGCGGCAAAGAAAATCTCCGCCGGCTCCTAGGCGCAACACTCTCCCACCTACCCCTGGTGTTGCGGTGGTAACGCCGCAACACCAGGGGTAGGGGAGAATAAGCAGACTATGGATTGGCAATCACCCGCAGAGTCAGTGCCTTCGGCGTTCGTTTCCGAAGCTCAGCAGGCGACCCTGCGAGGAACTCCCCCGGTGACCGGTGCTTGGCGCGACGGTGACCGACCGGGCAACCGGCACTTTGCCGGAATCGGTGCTTTCACCACAGAGCATGGCAAAACCTTTCCCCACGTGCGCCTCGCGTATGAAACGTTTGGGGAACTAAACGCTGATAAATCCAATGCAATCCTTGTTTTTCACGCCCTCACCGGTGACTCACACATTGCCGGTGCTTCCGGACCGGGGCACCCCACAGGGGGCTGGTGGTCGCCACTGGTGGGACCTGGTTTAGCACTGGATACGGATTCCTATTGCATTGTTGTGCCGAACGTTCTGGGGGGTTGCCAGGGTTCTACCGGGCCCTCCAGCTATTCCGCTCTGGGACGCGAATGGGGTGGCGCCTTCCCTTATCTCACCATTCGAGATCAGGTCAGGGCCACCAAAGGTCTTGCTGACGAGCTGGGTATCACCACTTTTCACAGTGTGATTGGGGGCTCCATGGGGGGAATGCATGCCCTCGAATGGGCGTTGCATTACCCCAACACGCTGTCCCGTCTGGGACTGATTGCCACCAGTGCGATTACCAGTGCCGACCAGTTAGGGGGCAACTCCCTCCAAACCGAAGCCATCACGGTGGACCCGCATTTTTCTGGTGGTGATTTTTACGACCAAGCCGAGGGCCCGTACCGCGGTTTAGCACTCGCTCGACGCATGGCCCTCATCAACTACCGTTCCCCCTCGGAACTGAACGACCGATTCGAGCGCACCTGGCAGAGTGCCAAATCCCCGCTCGGCGATAACGGACGTTTTGCGGTAGAAAGCTATCTCGATTTTCACGGAAACAAGTTCACCCGTCGGTTTGATGCCAATAGTTACATCGCTTTGGTAACAGCGATGAACTCCCATGACATCACGCGTGACAGGGGCAGCCTTGAAGAGGTTCTCGGTTCCCTCCCCCACCCGACACTGGTATTAGGAATCACGAGTGACCGCCTCTTTCCTGTTGCGCAACAACACGAACTGGCGGCACATATTCCCCATACTCTTCACGGCACCAGCGCTCTGGTTGTGGAGTCACCTTACGGGCACGACGGTTTCCTCATTGAAGCTGAAGCGGTGGGTGCAGCATTGAAGGATCTGCTGACTACTCCACCTCTGTAAGCACTGCCCCCACCACTTCCGGGAGCACGTCACACAGTTGGGTCACCCGAAAAGCGCCACCACCGGCACGCTCCGAAGCAAGTTCTGCGGCACGCGCGTGGAGAAGCGCCCCGGCCGCCGCGAGTTCACCCATCAGTTCCGGTTTGGCCCGAAGGGTGGCAGCATTGCTCGCTGCTAACGCGCCAAGGATTCCGGCGAGGGCGTCCCCGGTGCCAGCGGTGGCGAGCCACGCGCTCGCTAACGGAAGCGCCCAGGATTCACCTTGTGGCGCCACGACCACGGTGTGAGCACCTTTGGCGAGCACGCACGCGCCAAGAGTGGCGGCGACAGACTGTGCCTGGCCTTTCCTCTCCTGGTTGGGCTCAAGTCCCAGCCGGCGGGATAGTGCATCAAGCTCCCCCTGATGCGGAGTCAGAAGGGCAGAGGGGGATAGTGGTTCCACAAGTTCTAGTGCCCCAGCATCCACAATGTGTATGCCGGGTTCGGCAAGCGCATCGATAACTCGCGCGCGATCCTCAGCGCGCTCCTCGGCGCTGAGCGGTCCTGCTATGCCACTGCCAACGACAATTGCATCACTGTGACCGGGCTCACAGACGACTTCGGGGAATCTGAGCAGAACCCGTTCTGACACTGTCGCGGGACCCGAATACCGGACCATCCCAATTCCGGTGGCGAGTGCCGCATGAATTCCGAGGAGCGCCGCTCCCGGGTACTGCTGTGACCCGGTAACAAAGGTGACCACACCCCGGGAATATTTTTCATCGCCCTCGTGAGGCAGGCGCAACCACCGAGACACAATGGCGTTGGCGTCCTGTTTTTTCACGCTCTCCGCCTTAGGTCGTCACTTCGGCGAGTCGTGGCGGGTTGGCTCCCGCCCTAGCAACGGTGATGGCCGCGCACCGCAGGGCAAAACCGAGGACATCGAGCAGGTCCTGCTCGATCATCTCCCCCAACAGCTCGGCGGCGCGCGGGCCAAGCCGTGCACGATCAGATAGGGCGGAGAGCAAACCCGACATGAACGAGTCTCCCGCCCCGATGGTGTCCACAATCTCCACCGCTTTTGTAGGGAGTGAAACATGGAGTCCCCCACACCAGGCTTCCACACCTTTGGCCCCTTGGGTTATGACCACAAGGGTCGGCCCTAACACTTGCCAGTCGGACGCAACTTCCTGCAACGGCTTCCCAGGATAGAGCCATTCACAATCTTCATCACTGGCTTTCACCACGTCGCTAAGACTTATCAGTGTTTCGACCCGTGGCAGCACCCCCGAGGCTTCCCCCATGATGATGGGGCGAGCGTTTGGGTCATAACTCACGCTGGAGCCTTGAGCTCGCGCGCGGGTAATGCTCTCCTGCACCGCACGACCACCCGGTTCCAGGGTGGCACCGATAGACCCTGTGTGAACATGGGTGAAATCTCCCACCGGCACCATCTGGGTGCTCAAATCCCAGTTCAGATCAAAACGGTACTGTGCTGAACCATCAGGGGAGATGGTGGCTTCGGCACTCGAAGTCCGAAGAGCCTGGTCCCCTTCGGAAATGAGGGCGACTGAACTATTTTCAAGGTGGGAGCGAATCGCTTCTCCACGGACGTCGGAACCAAACCTGGTGGCGAGGGTGACATCGTGGTTGAGGCGACCCAGACCGATGGCAACGTTGAGGGGCGACCCACCCGGGGTTTCTGTGGCGACACCATCACGAATCACGCCATCAGTGAGGGCTTCACCTAGTGCCAAAAACTTGTCCACAAAAACTCCTTTGCGGTGTGCCCCAATATTAGTGGCGAGTGGTGGCGTCCCTCACCTCTCCCACAAGTTCTTCAATAATGTCTTCCAGGAACAACACACCGGCAGTCTTCCCCGAGGCGTTTGTCACTTTTGCCAGGTGAGACCCGGTCCCCCTCATGGTGGCCAAAGCATCTTCTAAGTCCACAGCATCCGAGAGTGCCACCAGGGTCCGAATACGCCGCGGTGGAACCGGATAGTCACCTTCGCCATCATCGGCATCCAACACATCTTTGATGTGCACATAACCGGTGGGATCTCCTGCGTCATTGACCAGCACGTAGCGACTGAACCCGCGCTGGGTCACCGCCTGTTGCACGTCCCGCGGGGTGGCATCTTCGGGAAGTGTCACCAGATTCTCCAGCGCAATGGTGACATCCGCGACCGTTTTTGCCGTGAAATCAAAAGCGGCTGTCAACGCACCGGAATGATCGGAAAGCATTCCGGTCTTGGTGGACTCCGCCACAATCGTGGCGACCTCATCGAGGGTGTAGGCGCTTGTCGCCTCCGCTTTTGGCTCCACCCGGGTCAAACGCAGGATGCCATTGGCGATGGCGTTCAACGCTCGAATAATGGGGGAAATCACGGTGGACACAAACACCAGTGGTGGCGCCAACATCAAGACGGCTTTATCAGGGACGGAGAAAGAAATGTTTTTCGGCACCATTTCCCCCAACACCACGTGGAGATAAGTAACGATAAGCAACGCTAAAGCAAATGAAACCCCGGAAACCGCGGCCGCCGGGAGTCCGACCATGCCTAGTGGTCCCTCCAGGAGGTGATGCAACGCGGGTTCTGACACTAAAAGAATCAGAAGCGAACACACCGTAATTCCCAGTTGTGAGGTTGCCAACATCAAGGTGGCGTGCTCCATCGCGTAGAGCGCAGTCTTTGCCCTTTTGCTCCCCGAAACAGCCAGAGGTTCAATCTGGGATCGTTTTGCCGCGATAACAGCAAACTCGGCCCCCACGAAGAAGGCGTTACACGCCAGCAAAACCACCAACCACGCTATTCCTGCCCAATCATTCATAGCAGTGTCACCTCTTCCGCCGTCACGTGCGGGGTGAAACGAACACGGTCGATGCGACGGTTATCCATCCGCTCCACACGGAATTCTCCCAACGGCATGTCGACGGTGTCGCCAACATCGGCCATTCGGCCCAAAGATTCCAAAATAAAGCCCGCGATAGTTTCGTAATGCCCATTCTCGGGAACGGGGACACCCGTTCGCTCTTCCAGCTCATCCGGTCTCAAATTGGCGGGAAAAGTAAACCAGTCACGGGCCCGCACAACATCAAGCGAGGCACGATCATGCTCGTCGGCAACCTCACCGATGAGCTCTTCGACGAGGTCTTCCAGGGTGGCAATGCCTGAAGTTCCGCCATATTCATCGACCACAATTGCCACCTGGTATCCCCGCCCGCGAAGCTCGGTGAGTAACACATCAAGCGTCATCGTCTCGGGAACACGAATCACATCAGACTGCAGCGCCGATGCGGGAACTTCGGAGCGTTTGTCTTTTGGAACCGCAATCGCCTGCTTCACGTGGACAACGCCACGAATGTCATCGAGGGATTCGTCGATGACGGGGAAGCGGGAAAACCCGGTCTTTTTTGCCAGCGCAATAACGTCTTCTGCGGTGTCGCTGCGATGGAGGCTTTCCACCTTGGTCCGTGGTGTCATGACGTCCACCGCATTGTGACGAGAGAACTCAATCGTGCGCGAAAGCAATGTCGCCGTGTCATTCTCCAATAACCCTTGAAGGGCGGAGCGCTGGACAAGGCTGGAAAGCTCATCCGCGGTCCGTGCGGCCGAAAGTTCTTCTTTGGGTTCAATCCCCATGGCGCGAAGGATTCTGTTGGCACTGCCGTTCAAGACGGCGATAAAGGGACGAAAGGTCCAGGTAAAAGCCACTTGGAGGGGGACCAACACCCGCGCCGTCGCGCGCGGCACCGCAAGAGCATAATTCTTGGGGACGAGCTCCCCAAAAACCATCGAAATGAAGGTGGCGAGCAGGATGCCTAAGACCCCGCCGACCGGGCGCAGAAAATCGTCCGGCACACCGAGGGAAGCTAACGGATCGGCCAGCATAGAAGAAATGGCGGGTTCCATCGTGTACCCGGTCAACAGTGTTGTCAGGGTTATCCCCAACTGCGCACTTGAGAGGTGAGTGGAGGTGCGCTTGAGCGCGCTGATGGTAATTCCGTGGCCCTTTTCGCCTCTGGAGCGCCTAGCTTCCAGATCGGCACGGTCAAGGTTCAGCAGAGCAAACTCGCTACCAACGAACACCCCGGTGCCCAGCGCAAGGCTGACACCGACGAGAAAGAGAAGAAGGTCTGAACTCAACGGGCACCCACGCAGTGGATGCCCCAGGGTTTATGACTGGGTTTTGTGTTGCCTGATGACGTGTCATTCATGACTTCTTAACTGTAGCACTGAGGCACACGCGCAGAAAAAGACTGACGGGATATTCACAGCAAAGCCGGTAAGCTTTTGCTCACAGGCCGGGCAATGTGAGAGTGAGCGACAAAAGCGTGTCAGATAGCGACACCGTGAAGGATTCCGTCGAATTTGGGGCAAACGAATGGCTCGTTGACGAGCTGTGGGCCCTCTATCAACAAGACCCCCACTTGGTCGATGAAGCTTGGTGGCCGCTCTTTAAATCGCGCACCACCGGGGATGACCCGGTTCCTGCCCCCGCCGCTGAGCCTGCTACGCCGCCAGTTTTTTCCGCCGATGATCCTTCACCTATCACCGCGCCCATTGCCAAAACCACGTCTGCTGGCCCGCGCGAACAACCCATACCCGCCGAGGCTCCCACCTCACCGACCACCATCATTACTGACCCTGAAACGGCAGAGGTGGTTGAACCCACCGACGAGGTAGCCCCCCTCAAAGGCATGGCCAAGGCGCTCGCCGCCAACATGGACCAAAGCCTTCAGGTTCCCACGGCCACCAGTGTTCGCACGGTTCCCGCGAAACTCATGATAGATAACCGCATTGTGGTTAACAACCACCTGCGTCGCACCCGAGGTGGAAAAGTTTCTTTCACCCACCTGATTGCTTGGGCCATGATCAAAGCCCTCAAAGAACTCCCAAGTCAAAACGTTTTCTACGACGAAGTAGAAGGCAAGCCCGTGGCGGTCCACCCCGCCAACATCAACTTGGGCATTGCGATTGATATGCCCAAGCCCGATGGCACACGTGGCCTTGTGGTCCCCGGCATAAAGCGCACCCAAAACATGGGTTTTGCAGATTTCTTGCTCGCCTACGAAGACGTTGTGTTCCGAGCACGCGAGGGCAAACTTGTCGCCGATGACTACGCCGGCAACACCATTTCACTTACAAACCCTGGCGGAATTGGCACCGTACATTCGGTGCCCCGCCTCATGAAGGGCCAAGCCTGCATCATTGGCGCGGGTGCGCTGGAATATCCCGCAGAGTTCCAGGGCTCATCTAAACGGACACTTGCGGACTTGGGTATCGGCAAAACCATCACCCTCACCTCCACCTACGACCACCGTGTCATCCAAGGGGCTGGTTCCGGGGAATACCTCGGCAAAGTGCACGAGTACTTGATTGGTGGCGCAGGTTTCTACGAAGAAATTTTTGCCTCCTTGCGGATCCCCTACATGCCCATCCACTGGGCCGAAGATATCGCCATCAACCAGGCAGATATGGTCAACAAAACCTCCAGGGTGCAGGAGCTTATTAACGCTTTCCGGGTGCGCGGTCACCTCATGGCCGACATTGACCCGCTGGAGTATCGCCAACGGTCCCACCCTGACTTAGAAATCGAGAGCCACGGCCTCACCTTCTGGGATTTGGACCGCGAGTTTGTTACTGGTGGTTTCGGCAACAGGTCCACCATGCTGCTGCGGGAAATTCTCGGTGTCCTGCGCGACACCTACTGCCGCACCATCGGTATCGAATACATGCACATTCAGGATCCCGCTCAACGTTCGTGGTTCCAGGAAAAGCTGGAGAAGCCGTACGAGAAGCCCGACCATGACGCACAGCTTCGAATCCTGTCGAAACTTAACCAGGCCGAAGCTTTCGAGACCTTTCTGCAAACCAAATATGTGGGACAAAAACGTTTCAGCATGGAGGGCGCAGAGTCCACCGTCAGCCTGGTGGATGAAATCCTTCAGGCTGCCACCGAATCTGGACTCGATGAGGTCGCCATTGCGATGGCCCACCGCGGGCGCCTCAACATTTTGGCGAACATTGCCGGCAAAACGTACGGGCAAATCTTCCGCGAGTTCGAAGGAACCCAAGACCCCAGCAGTCTTCAGGGTTCCGGTGATGTGAAATACCACCTCGGGACCGAAGGGACCTACACCTCCCCCCGAGGCCAAAGCATTCCCGTGTACCTTGCCGCAAACCCTTCACATCTTGAAGCCGTCAACGGTGTCCTTGAAGGAATCGTGCGCGCGAAACAGGACCGTAAAGAAATTGGTCGCTTTGGAGTTTTGCCCGTCCTCATTCATGGCGATGCCGCAATGGCGGGCCAAGGTGTTGTCTTAGAAACCCTACAAATGTCGCAACTGCGTGGTTACCGAACAGGTGGCACCGTCCATATTGTGGTCAACAACCAGGTGGGCTTCACCACCCTCCCCCACGATGCGAGAACTTCTGTCTACTCGACCGATGTGGCAAAAACCATCCAAGCCCCGATATTCCATGTCAACGGTGATGACCCAGAAGCTGTTCTTCGCGTGGCTGAAGTTGCGTTTGCTTACCGCCAAACTTTCAAAGCAGATGTTGTCATCGACATCGTGTGTTACCGCCGGCGCGGTCACAATGAAGGCGATGACCCTTCGATGACGCAACCTCTGATGTATAACCTGATTGAAGCCAAGCGCAGTGTCCGAACCCTCTACACCGAGGCCCTCATGGGTCGAGGCGATCTCACCGAAGAGGAACTAGACGCCGCGCAAAAAGACTTCCAAGGCAGACTCGAGGAGGCCTTCCAGGAAACCCACGCCGCCCAGACGGGTGCGATTAGCATCATCGCCGCGGTTGACAGTGGGATTGCCCCCGTCGATTCGTCGTCGTATCAGCAGGACACCGGGGTTGCTGGGGAACCCGAAACGACTGGTATCGATCCTTCTGTTTTATCCCTCATTGGCGATGCTCACGCTAACCAACCTCCCGGTTTCACCACCCACCCCAAGCTTCAGTCTTTGCTGGACAAGCGCCGCGAAATGTCTCGCAACGGAGACATCGATTGGGGCTTTGGCGAGCTGATTGCGTTGGGCTCACTGCTACTTGAAGGCACCCCCGTCCGATTGGTCGGCCAAGACTCCCGGCGGGGAACTTTTGTTCAACGTCACGCCGTCCTGCACGATCGGGTGAATGGGCAAGAGTGGTTGCCGTTGATGAACATGGCAGAAAACCAGGCAAGGCTCTGGATTTATGACTCCCTGTTGAGTGAATATGCAGCCCTCGGTTTTGAATACGGCTACTCCGTGGAACGCCCCGATGCTTTGGTCTTGTGGGAAGCCCAGTTTGGTGACTTCGTCAACGGGGCTCAAACCGTGATTGACGAATTCATTTCCTCTGCCGAGCAAAAGTGGGGTCAACGCTCTAGTGTGGTCCTCCTTCTGCCCCACGGCTTTGAAGGTCAAGGGCCTGATCACTCCTCCGCCCGAATCGAGCGATTCTTGCAGCTTGCTGCCGAGGACAACATGATTATTTCCCGGCCGTCCACCCCCGCGTCGTACTTCCATTTGTTGCGCCGCCAGGCCTATGCCAGACCCCGCAAGCCCCTTGTGGTCTTTACCCCGAAAGCGATGTTGCGTCTGCGGGGTGCCACAAGCGAAGTGAACGACTTTACTCACGGACGATTTGAACCCGTTATTGATGACCCCGCCATCGCTGACGCCGCCGGAATCACCACAGTCCTTCTCGTCGCTGGCAAAATCTATTACGACCTGCAGTCCGAGATTTCTAAGCGCGAAATCCACAACATCGCCGTGGTCCGGCTGGAGCAGTATTACCCGTTCCCCGCAGTCGATTTGCAACAGATTGCCAGCAAGTATGACGGTGCCAACTTCGTGTGGGTTCAAGATGAACCAGAAAACCAGGGTGCGTGGCCGTTTGTGATGATGGAAGCGGCAGCCTCCGGCTTGCCACCGCTCACCGTCGTGTCTCGTGCACGTTCCGCCTCACCCGCAACCGGCTCTTCCAAGCGCAGCCAGGGTGAAGCCCAGATCATCCTTGACCGGGCGCTCAGCTCCTAGGCTTCCCCAGGGTGATTCCGGGCGAGGCGCTCAAAGCCCCGGTATTCTGAGCACCATATGAATATGTCAACCGCAGTGGGTCCGTGGCACGCCACCACACGTGACACCCCACTAGCACACCAGCTTTCCCTTCCGGGGTCAAAATCTCTCACCAACCGTGAACTTGTTCTTGCAGCCCTCGCCTTAGCACCATCAACTCTTCGCTCCCCTCTACACGCCAGGGACACCAGGCTTATGGTGGAAGCACTCCAGGCTTTGGGTGCTCAGGTTGAAGAGGTGGGTTCCGGGGTATTTGGCCCAGACTTTCTGGTCACCCCCATACCTGTTCAGCACCGCGTTCAGGGTCGCATCGACTGTGGACTGGCGGGAACCGTCATGCGCTTTGTGCCCCCACTGATGGCGATCCTCGAGGGAAGTGTCCTCTTTGACGGTGATGAAGCGGCCAAGGCCAGACCCATGGCCGCGACTCTAGAGGCCCTGCGTAAGCTCGGCGTCACTGTGGAGTCTGACAACGACGGATTTCTCCCCTTCACGCTGACCCGGGACGGTGAACCAGCACCTGGCACCATCGCCATTGATGCTTCAGCCTCCAGCCAGTTTGTGTCGGGGCTTCTGCTGATGGCTGCCAGGCTCCCTCACGGGCTGCGGATTGAGCACACCGGCGCCTCCCTCCCCTCCATTCCCCACATCGATATGACCCTGGCGAGTATGCGCGCCCGCGGCGTCATCGCCGCCATGGTGGAACCCGGTATCTGGGAGGTGCGCCCAGGACCCATTGGCCCGCGAGATACGGTGATCGAGCCTGATCTCTCCAACGCGGCTCCCTTCCTTGCTGCCCCCCTCATCACCGGGGGCTCCGTCTCCATCACCGGGTGGCCAGAGCACACAACACAGGTGGGCGCTTTGGTGCCAGAACTTTTAGAGCAGTGTGGCGCGCAGGTAACCCGTTCCCACGGTGTGGTCACCATTGATGGGGGGACCGGGTGGCATGGTGGCACAGTCATTCGAGGGATGGATATGGACCTTGGCCACGCGGGGGAATTAGCGCCCACTTTTATTGCCCTGTCGGCGTTATCCCCGGACCGAAGCCAGTTTCGAGGTATCGGCCATCTGCGGGGGCATGAAACCGACCGACTCAAAGCCCTCGTGGCAAACATCACCGCACTCGGAGGTGTCGCTCGAGAAACCCCCGACGGCATCGTGGTGGAGCCATCCACCCTCCACGGAGGTGTGTGGGCGTCTTATGATGACCACCGAATGGCAACCTCTGGCGCCCTCCTTGGCCTCGCGATTGACGGTGTCGAGGTGGACGATATCGCCTGCACATCGAAAACTCTCCCCGAGTTTCCAGCCCTCTGGAATGCACTGATTAGCTCCCCCACACCATGAGCGAAGACGACGAAGACAAATACGCGGATTACATCCCGCGGGTGAGGGCTGACCGTCGAGGGAGCAGACCGCGAAGTAAAGAACGCCCCGCTCACAGCGACGCTGTCAACGGTTTTGTCATTGGAGTTGATCGCGGACGCTACACCGTGGTGGTTGACGGTGAAGGGGCGGAAAAAACCGTGGTCACCTGCACGAGAGCCAGAGAACTGCGTCGCGAAGCCATCGTGATTGGGGACGTGGTGGATTGTGTGGGTGACACCTCCGGTGTTGCCGGCAGTCTCGCGCGAATTGTGCGAATACACCCCCGACAAACGGTGCTGCGACGCAGCGGCGATGACACCGACACCATGGAACGCATCATTGTCGCCAATGCGGACCAGCTCCTCATGGTCGTGGCAACAGCGTCACCGGAACCTCGCCTACGTCTCATTGACCGCTACGTGGTGGCAGCACTTCACGCTGGCCTCACACCCCTGATGTGCATCACCAAAATTGACCTCCACCCTCCGGAGGAACTGCTGGACTACGCCCACGCTCTCGATATTTCTGTGGTGGAGAGGTCACCGGATAATCCCGCACTGGAGCAACTCCATGCCCTCCTGGAGGGACACACAACTGTCCTTGTCGGGCATTCCGGGGTCGGAAAATCCACGCTCGTCAACGAACTAGCACCGGGAACAGACCGAGCAGTGGGCCATGTGAACGAAGTAACCGGTCGAGGACGGCACACCTCGTCCTCCAGTGTCGCCCTCGAGCTTGACGCAGGAGGCTGGATTATTGACACACCGGGGGTTCGATCTTTTGGCCTGGGACATATTTCCTCCGATTCCCTCGTCTCGGGCTTTCCCGATCTTGAATATCTCACCCTCAGCTGTCCCAAAGCGTGCGCCCACGAGGCAGGTTCCACCGAATGTGCGCTTGGGCAGGCTCTGGAACACTCACTGTTAGACCCACACCTTGAAGCTCGAGCCCGATCCTTGCAACGGCTCATGGGAACCCTGCATCATGGCTCCCATACCGACTAAAAAGCCAGAAATTGGGGTGCCCTCGAGTACCCTCGAAAGGGTGAC
>Ga0222651_1000437_pt1 | contig 26638 bp, 21 predicted proteins | sample AntAcemetagen369_FD_179855 | JGI IMG/M metagenome (GOLD analysis project Ga0222651, IMG submission 179855) | Saline water microbial communities from Ace Lake, Antarctica - #369 | ecosystem: Environmental > Aquatic > Non-marine Saline and Alkaline > Saline | place: Antarctica: Ace Lake...
CCTACTGCCATTCTCGGCAGCGCCACGCACCTTGCGCAATCCACCTGGGATCATCTTGCGCAGCTGCATGCCAACCAGTGTCGATAGCGACCGATGCCGGACTCCGATTGCCTCTGCGTGCCGGAGATACGAATTGAACACGGCGCGGGTTGTTATCTCGATCGGCCATTCGTCACTGTCCGAAGCGATGCTGCCGTTCTGCAAGCACTCGAACCACCAGGCCTCAACACCGTGAAGCGTTGCCACCACCTGTTCCGAAAGAGCGATAGTTTCAGGAACACGGCGCACATTGACCTTTCCAAGGTCGAAGTTCAGCAGATAGTGCAGCAGCGCTTCCCGGCCGCCTTCATTCATCTGGCGATCGAGCGCCGCAAAGTATTCATGGTTCTGCTTCGCGTATTCGGCCACATCGAGTACCGCGAACCGCCGTTCATCCAGGCCCGCCGGCACCACCCAGGAACTGTTCGATGTAATAAGCAGGCGCACATAATTTCGAACCCGGTATGCGTCGACACCCTTCCTTTCAACAAAGTGCGCGTCCGAAGTGACCATGCCTTTTAAGCGACCTTCCGCGGCGCGGTCACCGGCCCAGAATCCCTCATCCGCCTGCAGTAGCAGAAGCGCTTCCATATGGCTGTTGAACTGCCCCACCAAGTAGCGCGGGTCATCGACAAGCGCATGATGGCGCCCGAGAAGCGACCCCATAACCTCGCCAACCTTTGTCTTGCCCACACCCTGGCCACCGCGCAGGACCAGCGCCGTCCCGCTCTTGCTCGCCGGGTGCTGGAAAATATCGGCGAACCATCCCATCACCCAGGCGAACAGATCCTCGTTGCCATTACAGACGTTCGCCCGGACGTGATCGAGAAACAGCGAGCAATCGCCAGGCGCCGGGTTGACAGCGAACCCGGACCACAAATTGTAATATTCCCCGTGATGGGCTTGAGGGTGTTCCAGGTAGTAATCGGCCGAATGCGGTTCAGGCGAAAAGGTGATTCCGCAATATGTTCTGCGTTCAGGGTGCGCGAGCCACAGTTTAGCGATCGACGCGCGTTCCCCTCCGAGACTGATCCATTGATTCCAATGAAATTGCTGGAAAGCGTCTACCGATAGCCAGCGCACATCCGGCTTACCTTCACTATCGACCATCTCTTTCAGAATTACGGTTTTATCGCCAGCGAGTACAACTGCATGGTTGGCGTTGAGCGAAAGAATGGAATCGTAGTTGTCCCCGTCGCCTATTGCCCTTCGCTTTTTGGCGGGTTGCGCCGGCCCGTCATAGGATTCGCCACTCATAACGATGCATCCGCGCGACCGAACCACATATCGACATTAGCAGGCGAAAACTGTTTCCCACCCGTGAACACCAAATCGCAGAATTTCAACATTTTCCCGCTCTTTCGTTCGCGGGAAACAGTGCCGGTTAAGCAATTGAAAAATATAGACCTTCGGTCAAAACAACCCAGCCTCTTAATCAGCGGGTCATAGGTTCGAATCCTATACAGCCCACCATTCTTTTCAACGACTTAGTGGTTCGCCGCTAGGTCGTTTTTTGTGGCTGACCACAGCGCTGGTCCACCGCCGTCAATCTGTCGTGCCACAAACCCGCCGGGCAAAGGCTTCGGCGCGGCCCACGCTGCTCGTCTGATCGCCGAGACAAAGCAAACCGCCATAAATCAGGTCCCTGTCCAGCATATCCTGCGCCACCGCCATGCCGGCATTCAGCGCTTGAGAGATCGCATCCGGTGGTAGCGCGCCAACCCGCAGGGTCACGAGCTGTTCGCCAAGGTCACTGTCGGGATCAAGTGACGATGCGGGGGCGCGTTCTATCGCCGGATGATCGACATTGACGGCATTGCCGATCAGAGTCGCCGCGACATCCGCCGATGCCGCATCGTGCGCCAGGATCGTGACGGCATCGGCGATGCCCAGCGAAAAGCTGCGGCCGCCGGCGCCGCTGGTCGCGATACCGCGAATGGCATCGCTGCCTGACAAGGTCACGAACCCGTCCGGGGCCGCGGCCGCAAGGCTGGATACCGTGCCGAGCCGTATCGTTTCGCCCGCCGACAGATGGATCGCGATGTCCCCACCATTGTTCACATAGGCCCTGGTCAGGCCCGGCAATGAAGCCATGGCGCCGAGCACTTCATCGGCAACCGCGCCCGCAACCGCGGCCATCGGGGTGACGAAGCGGGCGCAATGCGGCCGGGTTGCGGCCAGCATCCGTTGCGCGACCGCGCCATGCAGAACTGGACCTGTCGCACTGACCGGCGATCGCAGCGCCGGCAGCTCGGCAACAAGCGACGACAGCAGACCATCGAACCGGCCGGATGCCAGGGCGTGGGCCTTGCCAACGGCTGCCGCGTCGCCCGCCACACCGATGACAAGGTCAATCGGCCCTTCATGGAGATGCAACCGGCGACCGGGCAAGATCGAAGCCTGATAGGTTGGCGACGTCACGGCAGCAATACCGCTATCCCGTACCACGGCCCGCCAGCGGCCAGGGATTATCGCGCGGCCAGGTTTCATGCCGGGCGCTTTCGCGGAATTCCGCGGCAACCGCCGTGAGCGGGGTGATCGACCCGACATGGCCGCCAAGATCCGCGTAATCCGCGCGCGATAGCGTGAATTCAATAGGCGCGACGATAGCCGGCGTCGGGACATAACCGAAGGCCCCGCGCGGCATGCGTGTCACATCGACCATCACGGTGATCCCGCCACCGGGCCAGACATAGGCCGGCGCGCCACCAAGCGTGACCCGGGTCATGCGATTCCGGACCGAACGGGTCAGGTGCACCGGGTTTTCCGTCACACCGGCGCGCAGCGACCCACCGGCGCCAGCCATGAACAATACGGTCGACAGCGACGGTTCACAGTTTTCGCCGATCCTGTCGACAACCCTGAGCAAAGATTCCGGCAATTCCTTTTCAATGGGCCTCAGTGTGTCATCAAGTTCGCAATACAGGGAGTCTTCGCCGGTCGTGCTGGTCATCAGCAATCGCATGCCGGGCCAGGCGGTCGCGGTATCGAAGCCTTCGATAATGCTCAACGGGTCGGTGATGTCGGTGCCGCCCCAGCCATGGCCGGGCTCGGCCACCTGAAAGTAGCGGCCGGCGGTCGATTTTCGACCCCGGACCCGGATACCGGATGGCGCCATATCGAGCACCTTGCCCGCCTGGTGTTCGGACAGGACACCGGTAATGTGATCGTCCACCACGACAACCTCGTCGACATGGCCATGCCATTGCTTGGCGAAAATCCCAATCGTCGCCGAGCCACAACCGACCCGCATCCGTTTTTCCTCGACGCTGTCGATGATCGGCGCCTTGCCGGCTTCGACGACGAGTTTCGAACCACCCTCGATTTCCAGTTCGACCGGTGCCCCGTTGCACAATGCCAGAAGGGTACTGCAGGTCACCGACCCTTCCTTCTTGCTGCCACCGGTCAGGTGGCGCACACCGCCCAGTGACAACATCTGCGAACCGTACTCGCCGGTGGAAACATGCCCGACATGCTCACCGCCCGCCCGGACCGCCGCGGTTTCATCGCCGACATGGCGATCCGTATCGATCTTCACCTTCACACCGCAATAACTGAAGATGCCTTCCGAAACGACCGTGACCGTATCGACCCCGTCATATTCGCTGGCGACGATAAAGGGGGCCGGCTTATAATCGGGATAGGTCGTGCCTGCGCCGATGCCGGTGACGAATACGTCACGCCCCGTAACCGGATTTCCATCCCAGGATTCGTCTGTTTCAAGAAAGGGCACCATGGCGCTGCCATCCGCCACGGCCCGTTCGGCCAACACAAGGGGATCCGTGCGGATCAGTTGACCGCCTTCATTGGCATAGCGGGCACAGGCGCCTGCCCGCCCCGGCCGTATCCGGCACAGGACCGGACAGGCATCGCAGCGAATGATCCCGGCATCGCCTTCGCGGGACCCGAACATTTCCGTCCGGTCGATACCGGGCGCCGGATCGTTTGCCGGTAATTTTCCTGTCTGCCTTGCCATCGTATCCTCCCGGGATCAATCGCCTTGCGCCCGCAACGCCCGGAGCAGGCGATGCGGCAACAGCGGCACATGGGTTACCTTTACATTCGTTGCATGCCGGATTGCGCCGAAGATTGCGGGCGCGGTCGGCACGAGAGCCGGTTCGCCAATACCCTTGGCGCCAAAGGGGCCAAGGGGCTCCGCGTCCTCGATCAGCATGATATCGATTTCCGGCACGTCGCCGAAGGTCGGGATCAGATAGTCATGCAGGTTTTCCGTCCGTCCCGGAATGTACTCCTCCATCAGCGCCAGACCGATTCCCTGTGCGATACCGCCATGGATCTGACCTTCAACCAGGCCGGGATTGATGGCCTTGCCGACATCATGCGCCGCGATGATGCGGTGCAGGTGAACGGTACCAAGTTCCATATCGACTTCCAGGTCGGCGATCTGCGCAGCGAAGCCGTAGGTCGCATAGGGATCACCCTGCCCGTTCCCGTCCAGCGGCGTGCTCGGCGGATCGAACCGGCCCTCGCCGACCAGGACAGTATCATCGCTACCGGTCAACGGAAGCGCCGCCAGATCGATGATCGTTTCCCGGCCGCCTTCACGGACGATAATCCGCCCGCCATCGAGCGCCAGCGCGGCCTCGTCACTGGCATTGGCCAGGCGCAGAATCATCGCCCGCAAATCACGACCGGCAAGCCAGGCGGCCTTGCCGGTCACGAATGTCTGGCGCGATGCCGAGGTCTTTCCGGCATCGGGCGTCAGGTCCGTATCGCCATGCACCAGGTCAAAACCGTCTGGTGGCAGGCCCAGCGCATCGGCGCAAATCTGCAGGATCACCGTATACGATCCCTGGCCAATATCGACAGCACCGTTGAACAGGGTCAACCGCCCATCCCGCGCCAGACTGACCCGGATCGTCGACGGGTTGGACATCGAGGTATTGCCGCAACCATACCACATACAGCCGATACCAATGCCGCGACGCCGCGTATCATTATTGTCCCGGTTCTGGGCTTCGGCCTGCTGCCGCAATGTTTCCCAGTGCGGGCGAAGCGCATCGAGACATTTGCCGATCCCGACACTCGCTTCCAGCGTCTGTCCCGTCGCCGTGGGCTGCCCCGGCTGGAGGGCATTCGTATACCGGAACTCAAACGGGTCCATTTCCAGCGCCAGCGCCAGATCATCGTAGAGCTGTTCCTGAATGATCGCCGCTTGCGGCACGCCGAAACCCCGAAACGCGCCCGCAGGTGGTTCGTTTGTATAGATCGCCCGCGACGCCATGCGCACATTGGGCACGAAATAGGGGCCGCTGCCATGCACCGGCACGCGATCCGCCACGGTCGGGCCCCAGGAGGCATAGGCACCGGTATTGAAATCCGCCGTCATATCGATGGCCAGCAGCTTGCCATTCCGGTCAGCCGCCGCGCGCGCCGAGATCGAGCCCGGATGCCGTTTCGTGCTGGAAGCCATCGATTCGATCCGGGTGTAGATGCAGCGCACCGGCCGGCCGAGTTTCCACGCGGCAACCGCCAGCAGGGGCTGCAGCGATACATCCAGCTTGCCGCCGAAACCACCACCACAGGCGGAGGGAATAATCCGCACGGCGTCTTTTTCGACACCCAGCACGCGCGCGCATTCGTCGAGATCCATATACGGCGCCTGGGTACAGGCGGTTATTTCAATGCGGTTTCCGACACGCTGGGCAAACCCGGCTTCCGGTTCGATATAAGCGTGTTCGACAAATGACGTCTGCAGATCGCCCACCGCGACGACTTCAGCGGAGGCAAATGCGGCATTCACATCACCCTTGTTCAGCCCGCCGCGCACCAGAACATTGTCCGGGTTCGCAACGTGGACTATCGCCGCCCCATCCGCCGTCGCCGCGGCGACACCCGAAACCGCCGCTTCGGGATGCCAATCAATCGGCAGGTCGCTGAAGTGGATCGCTTCGACCGCATCACGCTCCCCGACAAGGGCGAGCACCACTTCACCGCGATAGCGCACGAAGCCTTCCGCAAAAACCGGCTGGTCCTTCAAGTTCGGGTACACGCCGAAACTGTTGGGACCCGGAACATCATCTGCTGTCAGGATCGCGGTAAGGCCGGGATGTCCGGCAACGAACGCATCGAGGTCACCAAGGTCAAATGTCGCGCGGGCATGCGGTGACCGGACGGGGCGTAACCATAGCGCGTTTGCCGGCGCACTATCGGCACCGAAAAGATCGCTGCCGCGCACCTTGGCCACACCGTCGACCCGCTGCACACTCGTGCCGACGCTTGGCGCATCGCGCACCGGAACCTCCGCCGGCTCCGTGAACTGATGGGCATCGACAACGGCTTCAATGATCCGGCGATATCCGGTGCAACGGCAGAGCACACCACCAAGCGCATCCTTGACTATTTGTTCGGAAGGTTCCGGATTCTGCGCAAGCAGTTCCGACGCCGCCATCAGCATGCCGGGCGTGCAGATGCCGCATTGCGCAGCACCATGGTGCAGGAACGCGCGCTGCAGCGATGTAAGATCATCCGCTGTGCCGAGCCCTTCAACGGTGACAATTTCCGTATCGGCGGCCTGGGCCAGCGGCACCAGACAGGCGCAGGCCTGCCGGCCATCGATCAGCACGGTGCAGGCACCGCAGTCACCCGCATCACATCCGGATTTGGTGCCCGTCAGGCCGAACCCGTCCCGCAAGACACCGGACAGGCGCGCGAATGGTTCGCCACAATGCGAGACAGATTTTCCATTCAGTTGGAAATCGAATGTCAATTCGGTCTTCATGCCGGTGACGCCCCCTGCATCCGCAAATCCGCAATTGCGCGCGACACAAGAATCCGCGCCGATTGACGGCGGTATTCCGCACTGGCGCGGACATCGTCTATCGGTGACATCCCCGCCAGCATGTCTGCCGTGACCAGGTCTTCCAGGCGAGCAGTGACCGATTGCCCGAAGAGTGCGGCTTCGAGTTCGGGCAACCGCTGCGCCACTTCGGAACAGGCGCCGACCGCAATGCATGCCCGGCTGATGTTCCCGTCTGCATCCGTTTCAAACAGGGCCGCCGCCATGGCAATCGAAACCACCAGATATCGCCTTGCGCCAAGCTTGCGGAATGTCGAGCGCGCCGAGGGTTTGCCCTTCGGAACAATGATCGCGGTGACGAGTTCCGCCGCTGTGCGTGCGGTTTTCCGATTGCCAAGGATGTAGTCGGCAAGCGGGCAGACCCGTGTGCCCGACGCCGTCCGCAATTCCACCACCGCATCCAGCGCAAGCAGAGCCGGCACGCCATCCGCCGCAGGCGACGCGTTGCAGATATTGCCAACCAGCGTCGCGCGGTTCTGAATCTGCCTGCCGCCGACCTCCCGTGCCGCCATGAGCAGACAGCGGAACCCGTCCGGCAGGCCCGCTTCGAGCAATTGCGTCCATGTCACCAGACTACCAATGCGCCACGCGTCCGGTGTTTCCTCGATCCCGCGCAGGGCATCGATTGCCGTGACATCCAGAATCCTGTCGGGCGCCGCCCTTCCCCAGGCAAAGGCTTCGGTCGCCGCTGGATAGATATCCGTCCCCCCGGCGAGAATCGTCCAGGAATGGCGCGGCAGAATTTCCAGCGCGTCTTCAAGCGATGTCGGGCGTTCATAGAGCGTCGCCATCACGACAGTTTCCGCAGCAGCTTGAGCAGCGTGCGCCGTTCCCCTGCCGCCAGGGGCGCAAGCGTATCCATCGTGATCTGCTTCGCCATCGGGACCGCGTCTTCAAGCGCGCATTTTCCCGCCGCTGACAGGCGCAACAGGCTGCGCCGGGCGTCACCCGGATCGGGGCGCGCATCGACCAGCCCCCGTTCGCGCAGCCTTTTGACCACGCCAAAAATTGTCGCCTGATCCATCGCCGTCAACCGGCCCAACTGATTCTGGGATACTTCCTGTTCATCGCCGACCTTGACCAGGGCAGCAAACTGGGTCGGCGTGAGTTGATGATCGTTGAGCCCATTGAAAAAGATCGCCGCATGGCGCTGGTTTGCGCGACGCAGCAGATGCCCGACCTGATCTTCCAGAACATAATCCGGCATGAACCGTTTCGGGCCACCGGTCGACGGATCGCGTTGCGGGTTTTTCTGTACGGTCATTGTCCTAACCCCGCCCTGCCTTGCCAGCCGCACCGCGTAAGGCCAATGTTGCGTCCCCGTCGATACCCGACTGGTCATCCAGCAGCACCACCCTGAATAACTCGGAAGCCTGTTCGGGCGTGTAGTAGCCTTGTTGTGTGTCCTGAAATACCAGGGACGGATCGCGCGCGAACGGATCGCCAAAACCGCCGCCGCCGGGCGTGCCGACAGAAACGGTATCCCCGACCCCGATCGGAATGTCCTGATCCTTTGACAGATGCAGGGGGGTATACGCCTGCCCGTCGCGGTAAACCGTCACCACATTGGGCGCGCCGTCCGACCCGCCACGCGCGCCCTGCGGGCCATACCTGCCGTGATCCATAACGAAGGATGCCTGCGCTTCGCCGCGCCGCAGGCTGACCTTGTAATTTATCCCGAAGCCGCCGCGGTGTTCGCCCGCACCGCCGGACCCCTCCCGCAGCGCATATTCTTCAAAAAGAACCGGATAGATCTGCTCCAGCACCTCGATTGGCTGCGTCTTTGAAATACCGATCGTCGAACAGCCATTGGTGAGACCGTCCTGACCCGAATTGCCGCCATAGCCGCCGCCGCTGATCTGGTACATTACAAAGGAACGGTCCTTTGCCGGGTCGAACCCGCCCAGCGCAAAATTTCCACTGGAACCGGCAGGCGCCGCGGTCACGATATCGGGTAACGGTTCGACCAGCGCGGCGAAGACCGCCTCCGCAATACGTTGCGACACTTCAGCGGCACAGCCGGAAACCGGCCGTGGATACCGGGCATACAGGAATGTCCCTTCCGGGTCCTTGATATGCAGTGGCTCGAACGTACCCGCGTTGATCGGCACATCCGGGAAGATATGTTTGATTGCCAGATATACGGACGAGCACGTCGTCGCGATGACACTGTTCATCGGACCGCGACAGGGCGGGCTGGACCCGTCGAAATCGAAATACAGATCGCCATCTTTCTTTTCGACGGCCAGTGCAATCTTCAATGGTTCGTCAACAACACCGTCGGAATCAACCCAGGCAACGCTGCGGTATACGCCATCCGGTATCTTCGCGATCTTCGCGCGCATCTGCTGCGCCGCGCGCTTGCGCCATTCCGCAATCGCGGTCCGGACGGTATCGACGCCGTAGCGATCCAGCAGCCGGGTCAACTGCCGGGCCCCGACATTCAGGGCCGCAATCTGCGCCTTGATATCGCCGATGCGCTGTTCGGCGATGCGGATATTGGAACAGATGATGGCGTATATTTCCGGGTCCATCTCGCCGCGCTTGACGATCTTGACCGGCGGAAGCCGCAGCCCTTCCTGTTCGACCGCCGTTGCGTTTGCGGAAAACCCGCCCGGCACCGCGCCGCCGATATCCGGCCAGTGGCCGGTATTGGACAGCCAGGAGAACAGCTTGCCCTTGTAATAGAAAGGCATTGCGAATCTGACATCCATCAGATGCGTACCGCCGAGATAGGGGTCGTTGACGATATAGACATCGCCTTCTTCCGGCGGCAGCGCCCGGCCGTCGCGGATGAATTCGATCAATGTCATCGTCGAAAACTGCATGGTGCCGACAAAGACCGGAAGCCCGCCGACACCCTGCGCAATCAGCGCGCCGGTTTCGGCATCATAGATACCGTCCGAGCGATCATCGGCTTCGGCGATGACCGGTGAAAAGGCGGAACGGGAAAACGTCAGGTCCATCTCGTCGCAGACCTGTTGCAGGCCCGCCTGGATAACGCCCAGGGTGATTGGGTCGATCTCGCTCATGCCGGGTCTCCGATATGGATAAGGAGATTGCTGTCAGAATCGCTCTCAACGGTGTTGCCCGGCTCGACGACGATTGTCGTATCCATCTGTTCGATGATTGCCGGCCCGACAAGGGACGCGCCCTTCGGCAACTGGTCGCGCGCATATATCGGCGTCGTATGCCAGGTGCCATCGAACCAGACCTCACGCGTCGCCGTGCGTGCGTCCTCGACCGTGGCCTTCCGTTCGGAAGCATCCATCAGCATGTCGAGATCAATTTCCGGACGCACACCAATGACCGATGTTTTGAGATTGACCAGGTTGGCGCGGATCTCCGGCAGCTTAACCTGGAACCTCTCGAAATAGACCGCCTCGAACAGTTGCTGGATTTCGTCGCGGGTGACCATTGCAGAAGGCAGCGACACGCTTATCAGGTGCGTCTGGCCGATGAACTGCATATCGGCCCCATGAATGACCCGAACGTCTTCGATACCGATTGTTTCGGCTTCAATCAGGCGGCGGCCGGTATCCACCTGTTTGGCGAGGACCGAACTGACCGTTTCCATGTCGACGCCATCAAGCGGCCGGTTGACGGTGCGCACGAAGTCGTGCCGCAGATCGGCGACGACACAGCCCAAGGCATTGGTAAGGCCCGGCCGCCCCGGGACCAGCACGCGCGGAATGCCGAGTTCACGGGCCAGCGCAACCGCATGCAGCGGCCCCGCGCCGCCAAACGCAAAGAGCGTGAAATCGCGTGGGTCATGTCCCTTGGCGAGCGAGACCATCCGAATGGCGCCGGCCATCTGGTCATTGGCGATACGTATGATGGCGCCGGCGGCTGTTTCGCCATCCAGGCCCAACGGCATGCCGATTTTTTCCCGCAAGGTTTCGCGAATATGATCCAGTGGCGGTTTATCCGCCGTCGCCAGCAGCCCTTCCGGGTTAAGCCGGCCAAGGACAAAATTGGCATCGGTAATTGTCGGCTCAATACCGCCTTTGCCGTAGCAGATCGGCCCCGGGTGGGCCCCGGCGCTGCGCGGCCCGACCTTGAGCAGGCCGGCATCATCAACATAGGCAACCGAACCACCCCCGGAACCGATGGATCGCACATCGACCATCGGCACATGAATCGGCATCGCATATTCGAGTTCAAGTTCGTTACTGACCGCCGGAACCGCGTTCAGGACCAGCGCGACATCCGTCGAGGTTCCGCCCATGTCATAGGTGATAAGATTGTCGATGCCGCCCCGTTTCGCCGTATAGGCGGCCGCCATCACCCCGGATGCGGGGCCGGACATGACGGTTTTTGCAGCTTCCCGGTCGACCAGCGGCGCGGAAACCATGCCGCCATTGCCGTTCATCACCAGAAAGTCGCGCGCGAATCCGCGTTTTTTGAGTTCCGTCCCTAACCGATCTAGATAGCGGTGCAGGATCGGCCGGACCGATGCATTGATTGCAGCCGTAACGCCGCGTTCATATTCCCGGTACTCCGAAAGCAGCTCATGGCCCGCAGTAATGTAGTCGTTCGGCCAGACGTCCCGCAGGATCGCCAGCGCACGCCGCTCATGATCCTGATTGGCATAGGCGTGCAGGAAATGCACGACAACCGACTCGCAGCCGGCGCCAAGCAGGGCCTGCGCTGCGGCCCGCACGCCCGCTTCGTCCAGCGGCGTCACAACATTGCCTTCCGCATCCATGCGTTCTGCTACTTCAAGCCGCAGGTTGCGCGGGATCACTGGCTGAAAGGCGCCGAACATTCCATAGGCCTGTGGGCGTGTCCGCCGGCCAAGTTCGATGACATCCCGAAAGCCGCGTGTCGTAATCATGCCGGTCTTCGCCAGCTTGCGTTCCAGCACCGCATTGGTCGTGGTTGTCGTGCCGTGAATGATGGCGTCAATTTCAGCGAGACCGACTTCTGTCAGGTCCAGGGCCGTCAGAACACCGAATGCCTGATTCTCAATTGTCGATGGCGTCTTCACGATCTTCACGCCCCCGCCCGGCCGGGGATCGTGCAGGACCAGATCCGTGAATGTTCCGCCGACATCGATGCCGACAACAACATTGTGACCGGAACCACCGGAATGAGGACTTGATGCCATCGGGAACGCGCCTCTTCAACTTGTTCGCATACTAACAAATTAAATTGACGCCTATGCAATTGCAAGCCAGTCTATATAGGCGCTGTGCTCGCCGGACTTTCGCGTTGGGTGCAATATTCAACGAATGCGGAGCATTTTTGATTTTTCCTTGCGCAACGGCGACTGTCGCCTTGTCGGCCATCGCTTTGAATGCGTAAGGTCATAACTGACACTAACTGTCTGACTGGGAGGTCATTATGCAGAAGGCTATTACTTCAAACCGTATCGGCACGATGCTGGCGGCAGCGGCGATGTCCGTGGCGGCGGTTGCCGCAACGGGTGCGCAAGCAAAAGACGCCATCAAGATCGCGGTCCCGGCATTTCTGTCTGGTGGCGCCGCCGGTCCGTTCGGGGTTCCGGCACGCAATGGCGCGGAAATCGTTATCGACGCCATCAACAAAGGTACCCTGCCGGCACCATACAACACCAAGGGTTTTGCAGGTGCGACCGCCAGTGTCGATTTCATCGATGAATCGGGCGGCTCCACCAAGCAGGTTGCCGAATACCGGAACCTGGTGCAGAAGCGCGGCATGGACGTCGTAATTGGTTACATTTCCTCGGGGTCCTGCGTCGCATTGGCGCCGGTGATCGAGGAACTGAAAACGCTGACAGTCCTGGCCACATGCGGCACGCCGCGCATTTTCGAGGACCACAGCTGGAAATACACATTCCGCACCATGGGGCACGCGACCTCTGACAACGTTGCAGCGGCGCTTTATGTCGCCAGCGACCTGCCGGACGTGAACACCTATACCGGCATCAACCAGAATTATGCCTGGGGTCAGGATTCCTGGCGCGATTTCGATTTGACCATGCAGCAGGTCAAGCCGTCGAGCAAAGCATCCGACAAGCTGCAGTTCCCGAAAATCTTCGCCGGCCAGTACGGTACGGAAATTTCCGCATTGTCGCTGGATAAATCCGATCTGGTTCATTCCAGTTTCTGGGGTGGCGATCTGGAAGCTTTCATTTTCCAGGGAGCAGCTCGCGGCCTGTACAAGAAAAAGAAAGTCGTCTTGACCGTCGGTGGCACGGCCTCCTATCGCCTGGGCAAGAAAATGCCTGACGGTGTGGTTCTTGGCGCGCGTGGCCCGTATGGCATTCTGGTTCGTGACCGCAAGACAGCGCTGAACGAATGGTTCATCAACACCTACAAGAACCGTTACGGGACCTATCCTTCCGGCCCGGCCTATCAGTATGGGCAGGCTGTCCTGGCAACCAAAATCGCCTTCGACAAGGCGGCCGCGGCGGCCGGCGGCTATCCGACACAGGATCAGGTGATCGATGCGTTCACTGGCATGGAGTTCGAAAGTTTCTCCACCACGGTGAAAATGGCGCTGGGTAAAGGCCATCAGGCCATTACCGAGAACGGCTATGGCATCACCAAGTATGACAGCGAAGAAGGCGAGCCGGGCGTGACGGACGTCAAGTTCTTCCCGGCAGAATGCGTGATGCCGCCGGAAGGCGTCAGCAGCGTCGACTGGATCAAGGGCGGCATGAAAGGCGCGAAGTGCTAGCTGCCGTAGTGTTTAAGGGGGAGACGGCAATAGCCGCCTCCCCCGATCGTTTCCCTTACAAGCGTTAGCGACAGGACCCCGGCATGGAGACACTGATCACCATCGTTCTGGATGGGCTGCAGTATTCGTCCTATCTGTTTATTGTGTCGGTTGGCCTGACGGTCATTTTTGGCGTGATGAAGATACTGAACGTCACCCATGCCAGCTTCTTCACCTGGGGCGCCTATACAGCCGCGTTTTTTATCGGCAAATTTTCCGAAATGGGTTGGCCCGACGCTTTCGGCTTCGTGATTATTTTCGCATCCGCTGCCGTCGTCGGCCTTGTCCTCGGGCTGCTGATCGAGCGCGGCTTGCTGCGGCACATGTATGAGCGCGATGAAGTACTGATCGTGCTGGCGACCTTCGGACTGTTTTTGATGCTCGAGGACCTGATATTGCTGGTCTTCGGGGTCAATCCATATTTTGCCTACCAGCCCATGGCCCTGCTGGAAAGCGTGGAGGTCGGCGGCATTACGCGCGATGTCTATGGCCTGACGCTGATCGGCCTGGCGGCGCTGGTCGCGCTGGCCTGCTGGTACGGCCAGAACCGTACGAAATGGGGCAAGCTGCTGATCGCGGTCATTTATGACCGGGAAATGAGCGAGGCCATGGGCATCAATGTCACCGTGGTCTATGTCGTCACCTTTGTGATCGGCGCCGTGCTGGGGGCACTGGGCGGCGCCTATATCGCGCCGACCGTTTCCGTGACACCCGGGTTTGGTGTCGATGTCATCGTGCTGTCATTTGCGGTCGTCGTGATTGGCGGCATGGGATCGATTCCCGGTGCGCTGATCGGTTCGATACTGGTCGGCCTGTTGCGCGCCCTTGCGGTGCATAAATTGCCCGAGATCGAATTATTTGTGGTTTTCGCCGTGATGGCCATTGTCCTCGTTTTCCGGCCGGAGGGACTTTTTGCCCCCGCCAAGCCGAGAAAGATCTGAGCCATGATGCGTGATCGAACGGTAATTGGTCTGACACTGGGGCTGGGCATCTGCGCCATCGGCGGGTACTTCGTTCCCGACTGGTTCATGAATCAGATGATGTTCGGCTTCGCCCGGGCGCTGGCAATTATCGGCCTGCTGGTGTTGTGGCGAACGGGTCTGGTGTCGTTCGGACACGCCCTGTATTTCGGGCTCGGTGCCTATACCGTCGCGCTGATGGATATCAACCTTGGCGTTACCGACGCCTTCGTCAGGCTGGCTGGCGCCATGCTGGTGACAGGCATTATCGGTGTCCTGCTGGGATATATTCTGCGCAATTACCGCGACATCTTTTTCGCCATGCTCAGCCTCGCCTTTTCAATGGTTCTCTATGGAATACTGGTCAAGACAGAAGCCCTGGGATCAACTGACGGGTTCCCGGTTTCAGCGCCGACATTCATGGGCGCGGCACCGGAAGGCAAATATTATCTGTTCGTTTTGATCTGCGTCGTTGGCTGGGTGTCCGCAGTTCTGGTGCACAGCTATCTGCAGTCGACACTGGGTCGCCTGACAACGGCGGTGCGCGATAATGAAATCAGGGTCGAGTATCTGGGCTATTCGGTTGCCCGCGCAATTCACATAAAATACGTCATCTCGGCTGTACTGACCGGTGCCGCCGGGGCCCTGACGGCCATGGCGCTGGGCCAGGTAGACCCGGATTCGATGGTCAACTGGACAGCGTCGGGTGAATTGGTCTTCGTCACAATCCTGTCCGGTCCGGGCAGTGTTGCCGCGCCGTTTATCGGCTCCCTGATATTCGAGCTGTTGCGGACTTACGCCTCCGAATGGGCCCCACATGCCTGGCAAATGATTGTGGGCGGAACCCTGCTGGCGGTAATTTTCTTCCTGCCCGGCGGCCTCTGGTCGATTGCCGCCCGTGCATTGCGAGGCAGAAAATGACAACGACACCGATCCTCCAGGTCAAGAACCTGCAAAAAAGCTTTGGTGCGGTAATCGCGGCCAAGGACATCTGCATCGACGTTTCCGCCGGTGAGGTCATCGGCATCATTGGCGCCAATGGCGCCGGCAAGACCACCTTCGTGAATATGGTGACGGGCTACCTGAAGCCCAGTAGCGGCACCATCGAATTCGAAGGCCGGGACATAACCGGAAAACCGCCGCGCCTGGTCACACAGGCCGGAATTTCCCGCTCGTTTCAGGTCAGCCAGGTATTCACCACGATGACGGTGTACGACAATCTGCTGACCGCACTGGCCATTGCCGACAGTGCCGGCCTCAACGCGCTGCTGCCGATTAAACGGCCGGAACTGCAGCAGCGGTGTGAGGAAACCCTGGCGCGCTACCACATCAGCGAACATCGCGACAGCGAAGCCAGCACCCTGTCACAGGGCGTTCGCAAGCTTCTGGATATCGCCATGGCAATGGTGTCGAAACCCCGCATTCTGCTGCTTGATGAGCCGACCAGTGGCGTCAGCGCGGAAGAAAAGTTCGATATCATGGACATCATCATGGATGCGCTGAAGGCCGACAAGGTAACGGTCCTGTTTATCGAACATGACATGGAAATTATCGAACGCTATGTCAGTCGCGTCATCGCATTCTATCAAGGTGAAGTTATCTGCGACGAACCGCCCGAACAGGCCCTTGTCGACCCGAAGGTGCGTGAATTCGTTATCGGCACGGAACACCACCGCGAAACGCAGGGAGCGTGAGCGCATGTTGACGATCGAAAGCCTGGACGTGGATATCGGGGCCATCCCCATTCTACGGAAAATCAATCTGACGCTGGAAACCGGCATGATGGTCGGGCTCATCGGACGCAACGGCGCGGGCAAAAGCACACTGATGCGGTCGATCATGGGGTTGCTGAAGGCAAAAGCCGGCACGGTAACGTTCGATCACGCCGAACTGACAAAACTGCCGGGCCATCGCCGGGCGCATCTCGGTATCGGCTATATGCCGGAAGACCGGCGCCTGGTGCCGGACCTGACAGCGGAAGAAAATATCATGATTCCGGTCTGGTCGACCGATGTTGTGGATCATGAAGACCGGCTGGCCTGGATCTATAATATCATCCCCGAATGCAAGGAATTCCAGCATCGTCCCGCAACGTCCCTGTCCGGGGGACAGCAGAAGCTTGTCGCCCTGGGCCGCGCCCTGATGGTCGGTGAACGGTTGCTGTTGCTCGACGAACCGACGGAGGGCATCGCGCCCATTCTGGCGCGACGCATGGGTGAAATTCTGTCGAGCCTGAAAAGCGAAGGTGTCTCGGTGTTTATCGCGGAATCAAATGATATACACGTCGCTGATCTGCTTGAAAAAACCTACGTGATCGAACGCGGCGCCGTTATGCCCCACGCCCCGGGAACGGGTTCGTAAAAAATTCAGCCCGGAACCGCCGGCGGTATCTGACTATCGAGAATTGCCGGTGACGTCAGAACGAGCTGCACAAGCTCCGCCTGCCGGCAGGTCTCGGTTTTACTGAATATCTGTTTCAAATACGTTCGCGCCGAACTCAATGTCAGGCCAGCCGCCGTCGCCGCTTCATCCAGGCGGCGGCCCTCGGCCAGCGCCTGAACAAGCCGTGACTCGGAATCCGTCAGACCGAAAAGGTCCGCGATCACGCGCGCCGACACATTCAACGGCACGTCGGGATCTGTGAGAAACAAGACGGCCCGCGCATTGTCGGTGCTGTCGTCCATCAAGGTAACGAGCACGGAAATGGGCCGTTGCATCGATGGGCGGTCAATCGACAAGCCGCCATTCGCCTCGTCGCCATCCGCATCGTAAATCCGGGTAATGCATTCGTGCAGCAAATTGCTGTCGCCAGAGCTGCTCGCACGAAGGACACCATCGCCGCCGACAAGTAATCCATCGTTGCGCGCGATAATTTCGGTCGCCCCTTGATTCATGAACTCAATATGCGCCATCCGGTCCGTAACGACGACACCAAGCGGAATTTTGGAGAGCGCCGCTTCGCCGATACGGCTGGTCGGCGGCGATACACGATCCTGAACCTTCACCCGGGCATCGCACTCGGGAATGGCGGCTTCGATTCCAGCGGCCAGCTCTTCGGGTGTACAGGGCTTGGTATAGAACCGGAAAATTTCAGACTCGTTTATCGCCTGGATCGCCGATTGCAGATTGGCGGTGCCGGTCAGAATAATGACCTGAACCGCGGGAAACAGTTGCTTTGCCTCATGGGCAAGCTGCAGGCCCGTCAAATCCGGCATCGAAAGATCGGAAACGAGAACCGAGCAGGGTTGCAGCCGAAAAGCTTCCAGCGCTTCGGGAGAAGAAGAGAAAAACTGCATTTCCCATTCATCCCGGCGGGGTCTCAGCATGCGCTGCAACCCCTTTAGAACCGCGGGCTCATCATCAACGAAATATACACGTATCGCGGTCATTGTACGGCCCGTAACAGCCTTCTCCTCATATGGGGATAGAATCGTTGCAGAAAAATTCAGATTATCAGTGCATGGATTAACCTTTGGAGACAGCCCTGGTACGACCCGAAAGAAAGGTACGAGTAACCATAAAACTCAAGCCGAAACCCTAGGGCACGTTTCCAAATTTTTCGTAAACAACCACTAAACAGAATTCTCGGGAGAATTTCGTCACGCTGCTACGGCAAAGCTCGAATACATACCGTGAGCACCATCAACGAATTTTCTTTTTTCTTAATATTCGGGTGCAATTTGGCACCATTATTTGAGGCTAAAGAATATGCAAATTGGAAACCGGTTCGGTAAAATATTGTTAACCTTTTGTTTTCTGTTCGCAGCACTTCTGACCACAACTCACAAGGCGGCGGAAGCAAGTGAAAAGGCATTACTTTTCGGCATTGTCCCGCAGCAATCAGCCACACGCCTGGCGCAGATATGGATACCCCTGCTGACGAAACTTTCCGCCCAAACCGGCCTGAATATCCAATTCGCAACGACAAAAGACATCCCTACCTTCGAGAAATGCCTGGCGCAGGGGGCATATGAATTCGCCTATATGAACCCGTATCATTACGTTGTCTTTCACGAAACGTCGGGTTATCAGGCTTTCTCCAAGCAAAAAGAAAAGCTTTTACAGGGCCTTATCGTTGTTCGAAAAGACAACCCGGCGCAGAGCCTGAAAGAATTATCCGGCGAAAAATTCGCATTCCCATCGCCGGGCGCCTTTGGTGCCAGCGTATTGCCAAGCGCCGAAATGCGCAAAAACGGCATTGAGCACCCTACCAGTTATGTGCGGTCGCATGATTCGGTTTACCGGTCCGTCGCCGCCGGGTTGTTCGCTGCCGGTGGCGGCGTTGGCCGTACTTTCGGAAACATGGACGACGCGATCAAGGATCAGCTTCGGGTTGTCTATCGAACCGAAAAATATACACCGCATGCCTTCGCGCATTCCCCCAAGATTGATGCCGATACAGCAAAGAAGGTTTTGTCGGCCATGATTGCAGCCGGGAACAATGATCCTGAATTGTTAAAGCGTTTGGGCTTTAAAGGTTTCGTCACTGCGACAAACGAAGATTGGGCCGATGTGCGCGGCCTTAATCTGACCAAGAGCGAAGCGGAGGTTCTTCAGGAAGGAGAAACAGCGTGTCGTTCCGACTAAAAACCATACTGGGAATCGGCGCAATTGAGATTTTCCTGCTGGCGATACTGGTATTCAGCGGTCTCAACTACCTGCATTCGTCTACGGAAGATCAGTTGCTCAATCGCGCCAGCACCACGACAAGGCTGTTCGCCTCAATGACCAGCGATGCGGTTGTTGCAACAGACCTTGCAACATTGGATGCGCTTGTCGATGAAACGATAAAAAGCCCGGGCGTCGTGTACGCCAGGGTGCGCCGGAAAGACGGTATCGTTCTGTCCGAGAGCGGCGACGCGGAAGCATTGTCCGTCCCCTTCGTCCGGGATGAAAGTGTCGAAAGTGCCCGCAGCGATGAACGGCTGGATGCCAGTCACGCGATTGTCGTTGCAGGAACGACTTTCGGTTTTGTCGAAATCGGTATCAGCACGGCGGCGCTGCACGCCACCATCGCGGATGCAACCAAGCGCATGATGACCCTGGCAGGCGCCGAGATTCTGCTCGTCGCCATTTTTGGCTTCGTGTTGAGCGGAATTCTGACCCGGCAACTGACGTCCATTCAGATGGGCGCCCGAAAGGTCGCTGCCGGGGAATTCGGTTCCCAGATCGACGTGGTTGGCCGTGATGAGCTTGCCGATACAGCAAAGAGCTTTAACAAAATGTCAGCCGCGCTTGCGGAGTATGCCGATGACCTGATGGATGCCCGGGAACGGGCAGAGGCCGGCCGCGACCGCGCGGAAACCGTCCTGCAGGACGCGATGGAAAGTGTTCCCCAGGGCATCCTGATCATCGACAAAAACGAGAAGGTTCTGCACCTGAACTCTGCGTACCAGAATATTTATGCTGCCGACGATTCGTCACTGGATCAGGCTGGATCGCTTGAAGAAGTCGCCACGATTACCAGCCGGCATATTGCCGCCAGCTTCGAGAATATGGAGATGGCCGCCAACACATCGACCCCGGGGCAAGAGCCCGAAACCCGCCTGCAGGCGCTGCGTGACCGCGCAAGGAAGCAGTGGACCTCCCGGCTCGATGACGGGCGGTATCTCTTCCAGACAAGCCGGTCCATGCAAAATGGCGGCTTCGTTATCGTGGAGACAGACGTTACGCCGCTTTACGAAGCCCAGGAGCGAAACCGGAAGCAGGAACTTGAGCGGCTGCAAGCGTCAAAGATGGAGTCGCTGGGTACGCTTGCCGGTGGCATCGCCCACGAAATCAATACGCCGATTCAGTATATCGGCGACAACCTTCGCTTCCTCAGCAAGAGTTTCGAGGACCTGCAGCAAGTCATCGAATCATATGACGGGCTTCTCGCCAATACGGACAAGACGGCCACGCTGGCTGATGCCGCCAAACAGGCGGAAACAATCAAAGCCGATGCCGATCTTGAATTCATGTTCGAAGAAGTACCCGAGGCCACAAAGCAATCAATCGAAGGAGTTTCGCATGTATCTGGAATCGTACTTGCCATGAAGGAATTTTCACACCCCTCCAGCAAGACCCGCGCACGCGTTGACGTCAACAAGGTCATCGAACGGGCAACAACCGTATGCCGCGGCGAGTGGAAGCACGCCGCGAAACTGAATCTTCAGCTGGACCCGAACCTGCCCACGGTGATGGCTTTGGAGGGAGAACTGAATCAGGTCATCCTCAACATGGTCGTCAATGCCGCCCATGCAGTGACCGAGAAAGACGCGGGCCAGGGTACGATTACAATCCATACCGCAGCATTACGCGATGGCATCGAGTTTTCCGTCTCGGATACCGGCACAGGCATTCCCGTAGAATTGGTTGACCGTATTTTCGACCCGTTCTTTACGACCAAGGATGTCGGCAAGGGAACCGGCCAGGGGCTCGCGATCTGTCACGATATCATCGTCAACAAACATGGCGGGACGATCGGAATTGAGTCCGAGGAAGGCGACGGCACGATCTTCATCATGAGCCTTCCGGCGGGCGATGAGTTGGCCGATGGCGCGCGCGCCGATGAGGCCCACGCCGATCACGCCGTGAGCATGTGATCCCATGGCACAGCCAAACGGATTCCTGACAGAAAGTTCCGGACATGCGTGATGCCCAGACCAGGGTTCTGTTCGTCGATGACGATGCGAATCTGCTTCAAGGGATGAAGCGGATGCTGCGACCCCAGCGTGACAGGTGGGATATGACCTTCGTCAACAGCGGCGCAGCGGCGCTCGATGCGTTCGCGGATAGTCCCTTCGATGTCATTGTGTCGGACATGCGCATGCCGGAGATGGATGGGGCGGCATTACTGGAAGAAGTCAGTCGCCGATACCCGGCCGCAGTAAGGATCGTCCTTTCCGGGTTTGCCGAAAACGAAACGGTCATGCGAACAATCGGGCCCTCGCATCAGTACCTGGCGAAACCATGCGACCCGGATATTCTTGTGTCGAAGATCAATGAAGCGATGCAATTGCGCAACATCCTGGACAATGAGGAATTGCGCGCCTTCGTTACCGGGCTAAAGGTCGTGCCCAGCTCAACATCCTCCTATCGCGCGCTGGTTGCCGAACTGAATGATCCCAACGCTTCGACCAATACCATCGGGGATACGATCGCCAGTGATATCAGCCTCGCTGCGCAAACATTAAAGCTTACCAATTCGGCGTATTTCTCATTGCCGACAACGGTCACCAATTGCCGGCAGGCAGTTCAGTTTCTGGGCTTCGATACAATTCGCAGCCTTGTTACCGTCGCCAACTTCTTTCACGAATTTTCCGGTGACCCGTCCCTCGTTCCCTTCATCGAAGCCCTGGTCAAGCGGTCGCTGGAAATCGGCGCCTTGTCGCGGGAAATCGCCAGCCTGGAAGGACAGGAAAAACCCGAAGTCGAAAGCGCGCTGTGCGCGGGGATGCTGGCGCATATCGGTACATTGGTTCTCTACACAAATTTCCGGAAGGAATACGAGGCAGCCATGCAGAAGGCCGGTGCCGAAGGTATCCCGATCGAAACAGCGGAACGGGAAATCATAGGCGCAACACACGCGGAACTAGGGGCGTATCTGCTTGGTCTTTGGGGCTTCGGATTTCATATCATCGACCCCATTTCAAATCACCACAGCCTCGCAAAAAGTACCGGCTTCGACGCCACGTCCGCCATTCACGTCGCACAATTCCTGACCATGAAGGATGACGGATCTGCAGCGGATAAAATGATCTGCGCAACACTGGATACAGCGCATCTTGAAGCCTGTGAAAAACTCGACAGGCTCGAAGTCTGGAAAACGGCATTTTCCAACATGTTCCCGGAAGGCTGAAGCCATGGCGAACCTCGAGAAAATCCTGATTGTCGACGATGATAAAAACCTGTTGTCAGGTATCAGACGGCAATTGCGTGAGCATTTCGAGGTCACGATCGCCGTTGGCGGTGCCCAGGCGCTGGAGGCATTGACCGAAAAAGGACCCTTCGCCGTAATCGTCAGCGATATGCGTATGCCGGAAATGACCGGGGTGGAGCTGCTGGGTGCGTTCAAGGAACGGGCACCGGAAACCGTTCGTATGATGCTGACGGGAAATGCCGACCAGAACACCGCGGCGGACGCGATCAATTCGGGCAGCATCTTCCGGTTTTTTACCAAGCCATGAGCCGCGGAAGATCTTATCGAAGGCATCATCGCCGGCATCAAACAGTATCGATTGCAGACGGCGGAAAAGGAACTTCTTGAACACACGCTCGCCGGAAGCCTGAAACTGCTTTCGGACATGATGTCGTTCCTCGACCCGCATATGACCCGGGATATCGCGAATATGCGGAAATGGGGTCGCGTGCTGGCCAGAATCATGAAGGCGCCAAGACCCTGGGAAATTGATTTCGCCTGTATGCTGTGTTCCATCGGCCAGATATCCGTGCCATCGGAACTTTTGCTCAAACAGAGTGATGGCGAAGAACTTAGCGAAGATGAACACGAGATCATAAACCGGGTTCCCGAAGTGGGGAAAAGCCTGATTTCAAATATTCCCCGCCTGTCTTCTGTCGCGGATGCCATTCTTTATCAGGACCGGAATTTTGACGGCAGCGGCTTTCCCGAAGACGGTCCCGCGGGCACGGACATCCCGTTCGCCGGGCGGGCGCTGAAGGTCCTGAAAGAAATCGCGCGCCTGGCGCAAAGGTCCGTCTTGGGGCCGGAAACGATTAATAGTCTGGAAGCACGGGAAGGCGCGTTTGATCCTGACATTCTGACAGCAATGCGAACAGTCCTTCAAGAGGTCACGGTTGCAGGCCCTGACCAAATGATGGACGAAGTTTCGATCAACATGCTGCGGCCGGGCCAGGAACTTCAGGATGACCTGTTGTACGAGGACGGGAAATTACTGCTCGCGAAAAAGACGGTGCTGTCCGATTTACATATCAGCAGGCTTATATTGATCGCCAAGATTCAGCGGATAAAACAGCCTATCCGCGTTACGACGCCGCCCGTGTCATAAGGCGGCATTTAATTGCGCCTCCATGTATTCGGAGCCTGCAAAAACACAGACCCCAAATCAGTTCCCTCTGCCCGGCAGGGTTTCCAGGATATTTATCAGCCTGGAGGTCTGAAAAGGCTTTGCCATGGAATCGAGAATCGTAAAACCGTGCGCCATAGCCAGTCGTTTCACGACGTCCAGCAAACTCGCACTATGGCCGCTCATCAAGACGATGGGCAGAAAGACCCCATCTTCTTTAAGGTCTGCCAGAAATTCCACCGCATCATACTCGGGCATTGTCAGGTCGAGAATGAGAAGTTCGATGTCGTGCCGGCTGTTGGCAATTTTGCGGCCGCCATCACCACTGGACGCGCAAAGGAGTTCCGCATGCCCCCGTAAAATTCGGTGCATTCCATCCGCAATTGCGGGATCGTCGTCCACAACCAGTACCGTCGGTAAAGCCGTCCCGGTTGGTGCCGCAACCGCATATTGATCCTCATGTTTGCCTAACAGCATCCAGGTATTCCCCTCAAATATCTTTATCTGCAATACACAGGGGTTATGGCGGTCCGGCAGGTATCAACCTATCCCCAGATAGGGATATTGGGAAAATTCCCGGTTTTTCATTGTTGCTGGAAAAGGCCCGTGACGTTACGTGAGCTTGATTATATCTCACAGCCCATTGAAAATTAGCCCTTTATTCCCATTTAAGCCTTGGGGAAGGCGAGGCGCAGCATCGATTTGTCAGACCTGAAACCATCAATGCCAATCAATGTATATATATGACAACTGAAACGTTATAGACGCGACCCTGACGCGGCCGCCACAATCTGCACAAAATTGCCGTATATGATGACGATTGAGCCAGCACAGCGAAAGATGGGGTACGAATGAAAACCGGGGATATGACCGAAGCCGAGGCCGATGCGCGGCATGCCGAAAAAATGGCCAATAAAAAGGCGGCGCGCGACAGGATGCTGGCGACAAAAACGATCGAGAAGGGCCTGCTGATCGTCCATACCGGCAAGGGCAAGGGCAAATCGACTGCCGCCATGGGGCTGGCGACCCGGTCCATCGGCAACGGGATGAAGGTCGGCATCGTCCAGTTCGTGAAGGGTGTCTGGGAAACCGGCGAACGCGTCGTGCTGGATAAATTTCCGGACCTCTGCACCATCAAGGCCATGGGCGAGGGATTTACCTGGGACACGCAGGACCGGCAGCGCGATATCGCCGCGGCGCGCGCCGCCTGGGATTACGCGAAAGCGCTGATGGCGGATTCGTCGTATCGGATGATAATTCTCGATGAACTAAATATAGTATTGCGTTATGATTACCTTCCCCTAGATGAAGTAGTCGAAACACTGGCCAGCAAACCGAAAGACCTCCATGTCGTCGTCACCGGACGCAACGCCAAGGACGAGTTAATCGAAATCGCGGATCTGGTGACGGAAATGACACAGGTGAAACATCCGTTCCGCAGCGGCGTAAAAGCCCAGGTCGGAATCGAATTCTAGAAACAGTATTTCACAGCCCCAAACCGCGACGGGAATCAGAACATGACACGCATTACGGCACTTTTCTTTACGGCACTGATGGCCGGGTCTCTTGCCCTGAGCAGCCCGGCGCGGGCGCTGTCCGAACAACAGGAACTGATCGACAAATCGGTCATCACGATCGAGAAGATGTCCGCGCGCGACGACATCAAGGATCACGTCCGAAAATATCTGCGCGAGGCACGCGGCGTTTTCGTCATCCCGGCCCTGATCAAGGGCGCCTTTATTATCGGCGGCGAAGGCGGCACCGGCGTGCTGATGGCCAAGGGCGGCGGCAACCAGTGGAGCTACCCGGCCTTCTACACAATGGGTGCAGCCAGCTTCGGCCTGCAGGCCGGCGGGCAGGTTTCTGAAACCATCCTGATCATCATGACGGCCAAGGGCCTCACCTCTATTCTGGATAACAAGGTGAAGCTCGGCGGCGACCTGAGCGCAGCGGTCGGTCCCTATGGGGTCGGCGTTGAAGGGTCGACGACGACGGCGGTCGGTGCGGATATCATCACCTATTCCATCGGCAAGGGTGCATTCCTGGGCGGGTCGGTCGAAGGCGCGGTGATCGAGCACCGCGATGCGATGAATTACGAATACTACAATGACACGACCGCCACACCGAAGGCGATCCTGCTGGATGGCAAGTTCAACAACCCGCAGGCCGACCGGATACGCCAAGTAATGTCAGGTGTCAGCGCCAAACCGGTCCAGTAGCAAACAGAGCTTCCGGCATGCCCGGCGCATTGATGCTGCAGGGCACCGGTTCCGATGTCGGCAAGTCCTTGCTGGTGGCGGGGCTGGCGCGAGCCTGCCTGCGGCGCGGGCTTGTCGTACGACCATTCAAGCCGCAAAACATGTCGAACAATGCCGCCGTAACGACCGATGGCGGTGAAATCGGCCGCGCCCAGGCATTGCAGGCGCGGGCGTGCGGCATCGCCCCGACCGTCGACATGAATCCGGTATTGCTGAAGCCGCAAGCTGGAACCGAAGCGCAGATCGTGTTGCGCGGCAAGGTATTCGGCAAGGCCGGGGCGCGCGATTACCATCGGCTGAAACCGGAACTGATGCCGCAAGTGCTGGACAGCTATCACCGGCTTGGCGCGGGTGTCGACCTGGTACTGGTTGAAGGCGCGGGCAGCCCCGCCGAGGTAAATCTGCGCGCCGGCGACATTGCCAATATGGGATTTGCCGAAGCCGCCGACGTCCCCGTCGTGCTGGTTGCCGATATCGACCGGGGCGGAGTCATTGCCAGCCTGGTCGGCACGCATGCACTGCTTGAACCACAGGAACAGGCACGGTTGCACGGCTATATCATCAACAAGTTCCGCGGCGACACCAGCCTTTTCGATCCGGCCCCGGCAATCATCGCGGAACGCACGGGAATGGAAAATTTCGGTATCCTGCCCTGGTTCGAAGCCGCGCGGCAGTTGCCGGCGGAAGATGCCATGGCGCTGGAGCAACCGGCGGAAACCGGGGCGGTGGATGTCATCCGGGTTGCCGTGCCGCGGCTGGGCCGAATCGCAAATTTCGACGATCTGGACCCGCTCGGTGCGGAGCCGGGTGTCGTTGTAACGATGGTGCAGCCGG
>Ga0222651_1000438_pt1 | contig 26625 bp, 19 predicted proteins | sample AntAcemetagen369_FD_179855 | JGI IMG/M metagenome (GOLD analysis project Ga0222651, IMG submission 179855) | Saline water microbial communities from Ace Lake, Antarctica - #369 | ecosystem: Environmental > Aquatic > Non-marine Saline and Alkaline > Saline | place: Antarctica: Ace Lake...
TCGATTACTGTTGGAATTACTTTTTGTGGATTCACCAGACCTTCCAAGGTTTGTAAACGATTATCCGGTACCGTTACAACGCCCACATTGGGTTCGATGGTACAAAAAGGAAAATTTGCTGCTTCAGCCTTAGCACTTGACAAGGCATTAAATAAAGTTGACTTCCCTACATTAGGCAAGCCAACAATCCCACATTTGAGTCCCATGAATGTTAAATCTTATCTATTCTAAATATCCTGTATTCTCTATACCCTTTGTAAAATTCCTTTATAGAAACCCTAAATATAGTATAAACTGGTATGGCGAAAATCATACCCAATACACCGGCAATTTTTGCCCCCACAAAGATAATAACAAAAATTTCAAGAGGGTGAGCTTTTACTGATTTAGAAAAAATAAAAGGCTGTAAAATCACATTATCAATTACCTGTACTACAGAAAAAACTGTTAACATCTTAAATAGAAACAGATATAATTCATTGGCAGTATTAAAATCTCCCGTAGAAAGCCCTACCAATACGCCAAAGGTGGCACCTAAAATTGGTCCTGCATATGGTATGAGGTTGGCTACCGCTGCAAAAACTGCAATTGTCATTGCATATTCAATATTCCCTATCGATAACCCGACGGATGCAAGGGTGAAAATCACGGACATTTGTAGCAATAATCCGATCAGGTAATTGGACAACAATCTTTCCACCTTGTGAAAAGTAGCCACGGACAATTCAAAATATTTATTCGGGATAAAATTCAAAATGTTTCGCCGAAGCAACCCATTTTCCAGCAATAAGAAAAAAGTAATAAAACTTACGGCCAGAATACTTATAAAGAAACTACTTGTAGTGGAAATTACACCATTGATAAATCCTTGAAAATTTATTCCATTGACACTATTAAGGAGGCTTTCTTTCACAAGTTGTATCAGATAACCCGGCTCATTATCGATAAGGTTCAATTGGATAAGTATTTCCTCCAATTTGTCAATTGGTCGTTGAATCTGATCATAGAGATAGTTGACATCCAGGTCTTTTAATAATTCTACCTGTGAGCGAAATAGGGGGATAAATAACAGCACCAATAAAAAAACTACCGAAAGAATGGCTAAAAATGAGATTAAAATTGCCATGGCACGGGGAATATGTTGCCCCATTATGTACAAGTTGTTGATTTTATTGGTAAGCGGCCGAAGTGCAGCGGCAATTACAAGAGAGAATATAAAATATAGGCTAATATTGGAAAAATACCATCCGAACACAAAAACAAGCATGGTAGCAACTATAGCCGTTAATATAACTTTTAGCATGGATCAAAAATAACAAAAAAATCGAACCCTGTACCATGCTTTCCACTAATAGGGGAAAAACATTTCCTAGGTTCGATTTGTATATCTTTTGGATTGAAAATTATATCAAAGTTCTGATTAGAATAGAAGCTAATTAAATAATTAATCCCATTTTAGATCTTCTCCAAACTTATCGTTATTTTCATTGGTTGATTCGGTAGTTTCAGGTTCAACATCAAACTGAGAAAAGTCAAAATCTGGCATCAAGTCATTTTTCACGTGACCCACAGCCTCTTGAAGCGCATCTACAAACTTCCCGAAATCCTCCTTGTACAAGAATATTTTGTGCTTCTCATAGTAGAAATTATCATCCTTGATCTTCCTCTTGCTCTCTGTTATGGTCAAATAGTAATCATTGGACCGGGTAGCTTTAACATCAAAAAAATAGGTTCTCTTACCTGCTTTTACCCTTTTGGTGAAAATCTCATCTCTTTCGTACTCTTTATTATCTTCCACTATCCAAATATTTATTTTTTTCAAAAATCAATTTAATGCCAAGTTAAATCAATTCAAATATCAAATTCAAGTTATTGATGGTTTTTTTTCTTAAAACATGTGATATTATTCAAAATACCTATTGGAAAAGACAATTTTGTGACTACAAAATATTAGTTCTTTTATCACTAAGGTTATTCTCCGTGAAGAAACTCTTTCTTAGCAGCTAATTCTTCTTCTGTTTCTCTGTGGTCAGGATCATCTATACAACAGTCTACTGGACAGACTGCAGCACATTGAGGTTCCTCATGAAAACCAGTACATTCTGTACACTTTTGGGTGACGATATAATAAAACTCATCAGAGACAGGCTCTTGTTTTTCATCACCAGCCACCACTGACCCATCTTCTTGCGTCACCTGATTCAACTCAGTACCTCCACCCCAAGTCCATTCTATTCCCCCTTCATAAATGGCGGTATTGGGGCACTCTGGTTCACATGCACCACAATTGATGCATTCGTCCGTTATCATTATTGCCATTGTGCTTCTTCTTTTGTTCGAACACAAAACTACTAACCAAATCACAATCTCACAAGCAAAATGGTTCTCCTTTCAAAAAATATCTCCCAGACATTATTTGTTGCACTAACTATTTGATTTCAATTATCCATTAGCTTTCCTTACGAATAATTATATTTGGGCCAAAGTTCACCAAATGATATGGTCTTTAAAGGACCGTATACTATATTCTCATAATTATGGATGTAAATCAAAGACTAACCCTACTTGCCACACTAGGTGATCGCTTGCTTCATTTAGCCGATGATAAAAAAGCGGAATTATTCGATAAAATGCAAAATCACAACAATTGGTTTACGCCCAAACAATCGGCTTTAGCCTTTGAAGGAATAGGAAGGTACCTCTCCGATGAGCAATTAAAAAATTGGATCAAGCCATACGCTTTCGAGAAAAGCGAAACCAAAACAGCCAAGAATATAGGGATTATCATGGCTGGAAATATCCCAGGGGTTGGTTTTCATGATTTGCTTTGTACCCTAGTAGCTGGTCACAATGCCAGAATAAAATTAGGATCTTCCGACAATATATTGATCCCTTGGCTAGTGGAACAATTGAAAGAATTGTCTCCGGAATTGGCTGGAACCATTTCATTTGAAGAGCGACTGACAGGTATGGATGCTTATATTGCTACAGGAAGTAACAATTCTGCTAGGTATTTTGACTATTATTTTGGTAAGTATCCCCATATAATACGTAAAAACAGAACCTCAATTGCCGTAATAAATGGGGGAGAATCTGAAGCAGATTTGGAATTGCTTTCCACAGATATCTTTACCTATTACGGTCTGGGCTGTAGAAATGTATCAAAAGTTTTTTTTAGCCATATTTCTCAGATTCAGGATTTCATGAAGGCCATGGAGAAAGTAAGTGATGTGTTGAACCACCACAAGTACTTTAATAATTACGAGTACAACAAGTCAAAGTACCTTATTAATAGGGTGTCACATTTTGACAATGGGCATTTATTACTGGTAGAATCCAAGGATTTGGTTTCACCAATTTCTGTTATCTACTACGAAGTCTATGAATCGTCTGATTCCCTTAAGGAGAATTTATCCTCTTTGGATGATAGCGTCCAATGTGTTGTTTCTAAAGACGGATGGTTTGAAGGCAGTATTCCTTTGGGCACAGCCCAAAGTCCTGAAGTTTGTGAGTATGCGGACAAAATTGACACCTTAAAATTCCTTTTGGCGCTGGAATAGCCTCTGTAAAACCACTTATACCTTCTGTTTTCATTAAATTTATTTTTTAAATCCTTTATAAATAAGCATATAATAACAAGCATCATGGCCAATTAATTATTGAATTTAGTATCTTTGCGCCCTATTGATTTTTCATCAAACAACAATATAAATTCATTATTAATGGTTTTTGATATAGATATGATTAAGTCGTTGTATGCTGAGTTTCCTCAGCGTATAGCTACCGCCAGAAAAGTTGTGGGAAAGCCACTTACCCTAACAGAAAAAATCCTTTATGCCCATCTCTCTGAAGGTGAGCCAACCAAAGGGCATGAAAGAGGCGTATCTTATGTTGATTTTAAACCCGACAGGGTAGCCATGCAAGATGCTACAGCCCAAATGGCTTTGTTGCAGTTTATGCAGGCAGGCAAATCTCAAGTAGCCGTACCCTCTACTGTACACTGTGATCACCTTATTCAGGCTGAAGTTGGCGCTTCTATTGATTTAGCGAAAGCAAAAGATAAAAACAAAGAGGTATATGATTTTCTTTCTTCTGTTTCCAACAAATATGGTCTTGGATTTTGGAAACCAGGCGCTGGAATCATCCATCAGGTAGTTTTAGAAAATTATGCCTTCCCAGGGGGAATGATGATCGGAACAGATTCACACACACCTAATGCAGGTGGTTTGGGAATGGTAGCCATCGGTGTAGGCGGGGCAGATGCTTGTGACGTAATGGCTGGCCTACCATGGGAGCTAAAATTCCCGAAATTGATTGGTGTGAAGCTTACCGGGAAATTATCCGGATGGACCTCCGCCAAGGATGTAATCCTGAAAGTAGCAGGAATTCTGACCGTAAAAGGTGGCACAGGAATGATTGTAGAATATTTCGGAGAAGGAGCCCGCTCTTTATCAGCCACAGGAAAAGGCACCATTTGCAACATGGGTGCTGAAATAGGCGCAACTACTTCCATTTTTGGTTATGATGAAAAATCTGAAGCTTATTTAAGAGGTACTTCCAGAGCTGAAATTGCAGATCTGGCAAATGGCATCAAAGACTATTTGACGGGTGATGATGAAGTTTATGCTTCTCCTGAAAAATATTTTGACGAAGTTATTGAACTCAATCTTTCAGAATTGGAACCGCATATCAATGGTCCCTTTACTCCAGACCTAGCTTGGCCACTTTCTAAATTTGCTGCGGCAGTAAAAGAAAACAATTGGCCAGAAAAACTGGAAGTTGGATTAATAGGTTCTTGTACCAATTCTTCTTACGAAGATATTTCAAGAGCCGCTTCTCTTGCCCAACAGGCAGTAGATAAAAAACTTAAAGCCAAATCAGAATATACCATTACTCCAGGTTCTGAACAAGTGCGGTTCACTGTAGATAGAGATGGATTCCTCCAAATTTTCGAAAATATGGGTGGCGTGGTTTTGGCCAACGCCTGTGGCCCATGTATTGGCCAATGGGCAAGACATGGCGCTGAAAAACAGGAAAAAAACTCTATCATCACCTCCTTTAATAGAAACTTTGCCAAAAGAGCCGATGGTAATCCAAATACCCACTCCTTTGTAGCATCACCTGAAGTAGTTACTGCCATGGCAATTGCTGGTAATCTTACTTTCAACCCAATGACAGACACCCTTACAAATGAGGATGGAGAGCAGGTTAGATTAGACGAACCAGTGGGACTTGAACTTCCTGCCAAAGGTTTTGCTGTTGAGGACGCAGGCTATCTGGCACCAGCGGAAGATGGAGATGAAGTAGAAGTTAAAGTAGCAACTGACTCAGAGCGACTACAATTATTAGAGCCTTTCAAACCATGGGAAGGTACGGACTTGAAAGGGCTTAAACTTTTAATAAAGGCCAAAGGTAAATGTACAACGGATCACATTTCTATGGCAGGTCCATGGTTGAGATTCCGTGGACATCTTGACAATATTTCAAACAACCTATTGATCGGTGCAGTTAACTTCTACAATGAAGCTACCAATAAGGTGAAAAACCAGTTGGACGGCAGTTATGGAGAGGTTCCGGCTGTACAGCGTCAATATAAGTTACATAATATCGGTACAGTAGTAGTAGGTGACGAAAACTATGGTGAAGGTTCTTCTAGAGAACATGCTGCTATGGAGCCTAGATTTTTGGGAGTACGTGCGATTATAGTAAAATCTTTTGCTAGAATTCATGAAACTAACCTGAAAAAACAAGGTATGCTAGGCTTGACTTTCGCTAATCCTCAGGATTATGATTTGGTTCAGGAAGATGATGCTATTGACATTATAGGATTGGATAGTTTTGCTCCAGGCAAACCATTGACAGTGGTACTTCACCACAGCGATGGCAGTGAGGACAAAATAGCGGTGAACCACACTTACAATGAAGGTCAAATCAAATGGTTCAAAGCTGGTTCAGCATTGAATCTTGTAAAGGAAAACCTCATTTAACAGGAAAGGTGCAATAGCTATTGCATAATTCAGGTTTAACTCATTTTTTCTGGCTATTACTAGCCAGCTTATGTTCATAATAAAGGGAAGGCTACAATTAATTTTGTGGCCTTCCCCTTTTTGTAGGAATTTGTTTCAATAGCTTTATCCCTGATTTTGCGATGGGATTACCTGACCCGTTTCAGGAGGTAATTCCATCAGGTAATAGAATGGCTATTTCAAGTTTAAGTAGGTACTTATTTATTCCTGAGTAGCATCAGTCTCCAATTGAGGTAGATATTCTGAAAGTAAGGGCATTTCGGGATCCGCTTTGTACGCTTCATTTAAAAATTTACTGGCCAAGGACATGTCTCCTTTCTTGAAGTAATAGATCCCTTTATTTCTTATGGCATAATAATTTTTTGTGTTTTGTTTTAAGCTATAATTGATATCTTCCAAAGCCCCTTCAAGTTGGTTAAGGTATAACCTGTAAAGGCCTCTATTGTTGTAATAATAAGATTGGTCTTTGTCAAGTCTTATGGCTTCTTCTACCGATTCAAGCGCTTTTGGGTAGGCTCCATTTTCAAAGTGAATCAAGGACCAGAGGTTATGCAGCTTACTCTCCCTTGGATTTAATTTCATTGCTTTTTCAAGATCTGCAATGGCGGCATCAAGGTCTTTCCTATAATAGTGGACGGTGGCACTGTTGATATACAACTCCGCATTATCAGGGGAAAATTGAATCGCCTTGTTAAAAGCACTTAATGCCTCCTCATAGGACTTCATTTCGGTTTGCACCAACCCACGTATAAAATAGGCCTGCCCATCTTCCTTATTTATTTGAAGCAATGACTCGGTATCTTCCAGTGCCTTATAATTTTCTCCAAAATCAAGATGAGCTATAGCTCTTTGACGTAATGCGGAAACATAAGCATTGTCAATATTGATAGCCTCAGAAAAATCTGAAATGGCCTCCACTAATTTGGCTTGTTGATATTTGGCCATCCCTCGGTTAAAAAACGCATCTTTAAATACCGGGTCAATTGCTAAAGCTTCATCGTAATAATCAATGGCCCCTTTCAGATTGCCCTCCTTTAATTCATTATTGCCCTTTAATAAAAATCTTCCTTTTTTATCTACTTTTGAGGTGCAGGAAAGGACAATAGATAGTATAAGTCCAAAGCTTAACCAAAATAATTTATTTTTCTTCATCTGATTTTAAATTAACTTTTATCACTCCCTCCAGAAACAAAGAGGTTGGTGTAAAATTGGTATACACTTAATATCGGTGGATAAAAAGGCAAATATACCTCACTACTTCTTCAAAGATAACAACAAACTTATTCAGACAATAATCAAAAACAAAATAGGAATTGTATTTAAAGTGTCAGAAAAGTATTTTTTAATACCTTTTTTATTTTGGAATAGTTATTGTTAATATACCACAGTAATAAAGAGTACAAACAATTTTTCACTAAAACCAACACTATTATGTCAAATAACTTAAAGCTTAAAGGAAACTGGAACGAACTAAAAGGTAAACTTAAAGCAAAATACGGTGAGCTCACCGATAATGATTTAATTTACGCTGAAGGTCAAGAAGACCAATTATTAGGTAAACTTCAGAAAAAAACAAGTGAAACTAAGGAAAACCTTAAAAAGTTTTTATTCTCTGAATAACCAGAGGAATATTTTATTAAGCCCGATGACCAAGTTATCGGGCTTTTTTTTTGTGATGAAAAGGAAAAATCGCAACATTTTCATCACGTTTTTTTAAACACCCATCCTTTCGTACATTTTCCTCACAAGACACACAACCATGACACCTTAGTTTTTGGGTTGAGGTCTGTTGTAGGTTTCAGCAAAGTAGAAGCCCATTAAAGTAGACATTTAGAACCAATGAAACTTGGCCTGATAGTACTCAAATAGAAATTCCCGGGAGGATGATAGCTATTATTATTTTTTATCAAGAAGCCCTCCTAAGAATCGTTCACCCTTTTTATAACTAGTCCAATTATGGATAATTAAAGAGCGAAAAGAAATTTAATATTCTGAATATATCAATTTTTATAAAATATTATTTATAAAAAAATCAATTACTAAGTAGTCTGAGGTAAATATTCTATAAAAAAATTTAAAATAATCCAGCGTATAAAAAATAGTATCACTTTTACACATAATAATAATAGCAACTTTTACAGATCAATAATAAATTTGAACAATAGGCCTATTTTTAACCAAGTAAAATAAATATGCGCGCTATTTCAATAATTCTAAAACAATCGACAAAAGACCATTGAAAGTAAAAAACAATTCTTCAACAATAGAAATAGGTGTAGTGGGGCTTGGATTAATGGGTACAAGTATCATCGTTTCACTCTTAGTTAGTGGGCATGCTGTTGTCGGTATTGCGCCACTTCCTTCGGATATGGATGGGGCATTGACCCGGATACAAAACCAATTAAATCATGCCGCAGCAGCAGGACTATTAAAAGAGGATGTAAGCAATTACCTGGAAAGGCTCCATCTTACAGAGAATTACGAAAAACTAATGCCTTGCCGGTTGGTCCAGGAATGTGTCACAGAAGTTATTGCCATAAAAACAGAAGTTTACAAGAAAATAACTCAAAACACCAAGAGCACCACTGTCATAGCTACCAATACCTCGGCTATCCCCATCAGCTCTCTTCAGGAAAATGTAAGCCATCCTTCAAGATTTATTGGCATTCATTGGGCCGAACCAGCCTATATGACACGCTTTTTGGAGGTCACCAAAGGAGAGGGGACAGATGAAGAAATAGCCAAATGGGTGCTCGCATTGGCCCACGCCTGGAACAAGGAACCAACCTACCTTAAAAAAGACCTTCGAGGCTTCGTTACAAACCGAATGCTATATGCAGTTTACCGTGAAATGTTTGCTATTTTAGAGAATGGCGAAGCATCAATGGATGACATAGACAAGGCATTCAGATATGACCCAGGCTCTTGGATGACCTATATGGGTCTGTTTAAAAGAATGGATCAAATGGGGCTTACTGATTATAAAGAAATTTTTGAGAATTTATTTCCTCATTTGGACAATTCTCAAACTGTTCCTCCTACAATGCAAAGCATCGTAAAGGAACAAGGGAAAGGAGTAAACAACGGTAAAGGATTATATTGCTATACTAAAGAAGAAGCTGCCAAATGGGAAGAGGCTTTTAAAAACTTTAATCACGAAATCTTCCAGTTGGCTGCACAATATCCAGAAATTAATACTTAGAAAAATGAATAAAGAAAAGTACCAGAAATCCGCAGACCTATTGGCTAGGGCAAAAAATGTTTTGGCAGGAGGAGTTTCCTCTGAATTTAGAAAAAACAATCATCCCCATGCTTTATTTTACAGCCATGGAAGTGGTAGCTGTATTTATGATGTGGATGGAAATGAATACAGAGACTTTACCTTAAGTCAAGGACCATTGATTTTAGGACACTCCCACCCTGAAGTGTTGAAAGCTGTTCATGATTATTCGGCCAAAGGGCAATTGTTCGCCGGTCAGCACATCATGGAACTTGAATTGGCAGAAAAACTACAGGAACTAATCCCCTCGGCTGAGATGATGCGTTTTTGTCTGGATGGGTCGGAAGCAGTTCAAACCGCCTTTAGGGTGGCGAGATCAAAAACCGGTAAAAGCAAATTCTTAAGATTTGAAGGACACTACCATGGCTGGCTAGACAATGTTTGCTATGGCATTTCTACACCTTCTCCAGAGGATTTAGGCCCTAGAGATGAGCCAAGTCCTAATCCTTGGAGCCAAGGGTTACCACCTGACTCAATTAATGAATTCCATTTACTCCCTTGGAATGACTTAGAATTGGTAAAAGCTAAATTGACTGAAAGTCATCATGAAATAGCAGCCATAATTACGGAGCCTATCATGTGCAATAATGGATGTATCCTACCCAATGATGGTTATCTACAAGGCCTAAGGGATTTATGTGATGAATACAACATTGCACTAATTTTTGACGAAGTAATTACCGGCTTTAGAGTAGGTCTTGGTGGCGCTCAAACCTATTTCGGCATTACACCTGACATGTCCATATTTGCAAAAGCAATAGGAAGCGGTTATCCTATCAGTGCTATCGTAGGTAAAAAAGAATGGATGGAAGAAATCTCTTCCGCGAGAGTGATCCACGCAGGAACCATGAACACTGCTAACCCAACGGTAGCAGCAGCCATGGCCACAGTCTCTTACCTAGAAAGGGAAAACCCTTATGCCAAGATGTTTGAACTAGGCGATCAATTGCGTGCGGGCTTAAGGGATCTTGCCGAAAAAACAGGACATAATATGGTTGTCTCTGGAATTGGCCCTATCATCCATACTGGATTTTCGGATGGAGATGGACTAAATGAATTTAGAGATGTACTAAAATTGGACAAAGCCAAACTGGGTCAATTTATTTCTGGCTTGCATGATGATGGCGTCCGCGTAATTGGGAGAGGCTTGTGGTACCTTTCTGCGGTTCATACTGAAGAAGATATTTTATATGCCTTAAAAAGTGTTGAAAAGGTGCTGCTAAGGATGAATGAAAAATAAAATGACCCCATCAGAAAAAACTATCTGTTTAGTGGGTGAAGGAAAAGACCTTTCCGGAATTGCCTTATGTTTGGGCAATTCCGGACATAAGGTTTCCTTTATTGGAAATGTACTACCAAAGACAGCATTATCAAAAGAACTCGATGCCCATCCTTTGGTTAGTCTGGATCCAGACTGGTCAATCCTAAAAACAGCAAACCTAATAATCGGCAATACCTCCGAAAATATCGGGCAAAAAAAAGTATTACTGGGCAAAATAGCTCAAAACACTTCTCAGGATGCCCTTATAGGAATAAATTCGGAAAGCTATCACTTGGAAGATTTACAGGAAGAGTTTCCAAACCCTGAGCGCTTAATAGGTCTCAACTGGGTGTATCCGGCTCACCAAACCTTTTTCCTTGAAGTGATTACCAACAATCAAACGAAGATTGCTCCGGTAGAAGCACTTATAAAATTAGCGAAGGATAAATGGGAAAAAGACCCCTATTTGCTAAGTAGTGGTAAGGGAATACGAAGTAGGTTGCTGGCAGCTATGGCTAGAGAGTCTTTTTATTTAATAGACAACGGCTATGCAGAACCAATAGATATCGACAGAGCATGTCGAAATGATCCCGGTTATTATTTGCCTTTTGCCGGCAATTTCAGGTACATGGATTTAATGGGAACATTTATTTATGGAGTGGTCATGAAAGACCTCAACCCAGAACTTTCACAAGAAAAAGCTCCCTCCAAGCTTATGGCTTCGAAGATAAATGCAGGCAAATCGGGAGTGGAAGATGGTGAGGGATTCTATTCCTATTCAGAAAATGAAGTTGAAACTTTTGAGGAGGATTTTTTTAATTTTAATAAAAAAATAAAAGCGCTTATGGAAAGGTATCCATTTGAGGGTCCAAATAACTCACAACAAACCAACCCATAAGGAAAAAAAGCAGACTTATGAAAGGACAAAAGAGTAAAGAGAAATTTGATAAAGAGGGCTACTTGTATTTTCCGGGATTTTTAAGTGCCTCTGAAATAGAACGTATTCAGTCCAAGTTGGATGAAATTATAGATGGGAGATTACAGGATATTCCATCAGAACATATTAAATGCGAGGATCCTGTAAATAAACATGGGATCAAAATGATCCAGGACCTTCATATTTATGATCCCTTTTTCGAAAAAATCCTCATCGATAGTAAATTTTCGGCTTTAGCTGCTGAACTACTTGGAGAACCGGTTGTGGGAAAAACAGTCGAATTCTTTAATAAACCGGCTAAAATAGGCAAAGGAACTCCCCCACACCAGGATGGATACTATTTTATGTTGGCGCCGATGTCTGCGGTCACCTTTTGGGTTTCCTTGGAAGAAGTAAATAAAGACAATGGCTGGGTAAGCTATGTTAAAGGATCTCATTTGAATGGTGTGAGAGCACACGGGAAATCCGGAACAATAGGCTTTTCGCAAGAAATCGTTGATTTTGGAATACCTTCCGATATAGACAATGAAGAATTTATAGCAACAAATCCTGGAGATGTATTGGTTCATCATGCCCTTACCATCCATAGAGCAGCACCTAATACCAGTATAGACAAGAGTAGAAAAGCATTGGGATTGATTTACTTTGGCGCATCTGCCAAGGAAGATATCGTTGCCAAAAAAGCTTACACAGCCTCCTTAAACAAATAAAATTAATGAATTCCTCCCTTAGAAAATTTGTTTCTTTAACCTTCCTTTTAATCGCTTCAACTGTCCTTTTCTCTTGTGGAGAAAAAAGCAAGAAACTCTCAGATGAGGATAGAGAACTATCCCATCAGGTTCTTGACAGGGTGATGCATGAAGAAGAACAATGGGTAAAAGTTCATGCTGCCGAGTACAAGTTACAAGTAGGCCTTTCCAAGGGAGTCTATGAAACATTTTTAGAGCAGCTTGCGCTATTTGAAGATCAGGCACCGTATAGAATCGGCATCTGGAGAGTATTGGCTAAATCCGCTCCTAAAGAGACTGAAAGAAAGCAATACATTGACAAGATTATAGGCGTTTTCAACGATAGAGAAGCTACTGATCGGATTCATGCTGCTGAAACCTTGGCAAAACTGGGCGTACCTGTCAGCTCATCGGCGAAAGCAACCACCGATGAAATTCTTAAGGGCGAAAAAGGGAGTTTATGGGTGTATACCCTTTGGGCCAGTATGCAGGGACAGGAGAAATCTGCCAATCCAATATTAGAAGCCTTGATGTCCGGCATCGAGGAGGATATACCCAGACTACAAGCTGCCTATGCCTTGAAAATGGAAGGAAATATTCCGGAAGAAGAATGGGAAGCCTTGGCGACAATGGCACTAGCTGAACCCGCCACTTCTATTGCTAAAGTTCACCTAATAAGTGCGGCTTACTATTGGGCTGGTCCTGAACATCAAAAATCTGATTCCTATAAAAAAATTGAAGACTTAATCCTTGCCTTGCAGCAGTCCGATAATAAAGGGGATAGAATGGCACTTGCATTAACGATCGCACAAAAAGGCGATTGGTCACATCAATCCATATTGCTAGGGTTTCTGCACAATGATAACCCCTTAGTGTCTGAGGATGATGGTAAATCCAATGCCAAAATCTCTCCTATAAATGCAGATGTTATGGCAACAGCAGCTTTTGCATTGCTACAAATGGAGCAAACAACCCACCAATTATCCACTATAGATTGGGTAATCGTTCTTGTTTATATGATTGGAATGATGGTGATTGGTTATGTTTTTTCCAAGAAAAACAAAGATGAGAAAGATTTTATACTGGGAGGTGGAAAGATGAACCCCATAGCCGTAGGCTTATCCCTTTTCGCTACTTTACTGAGTTCATTAACTTACCTCTCATCCCCCGGTGAAATGATCAAATATGGTCCTGTGATTTTCTCAGGCGTATTGGCTTTCCCTCTAATATACTATATCGTGGGTTGGTTCCTGATTCCGCGCTTTATGAAACTAAAAGTGACCTCTGCTTATGAAATTCTAGAGATCAATCTTGGCGTAAGTATAAGATTATTGGCAACTTTTTTCTTTTTGTCCCTGCGCTTCCTGTGGATGGGCACTATTATTTTCATCACGGTAAATACGGCAATCATTTCGATTTTTGGCTTTGAAGACAGTACATCTAACATACTTTGGATAAGTATAATTTTAATAGGGGTAACCATTATTTATACTACCATGGGTGGTTTGAAGGCTGTCGTATTTACAGACGTGGTACAGTCATGCGTTTTGCTAGGAGGCGCCTTGCTTACCATTATTTTGATCAGCATTTATTTCGGATCGGCTACTTCATGGATACCGACGCATTGGCTGGATCATTGGGGAGAATATAAATGGGGCATTGATGCAAGGGAGCGTTTGAGCATTGGCAATGCCCTCCTGATGACCGTTATTTGGTATGTAGCCTCATCAGGTTCTGATCAAATGTCTATCCAGCGCTTTCTTGCGACAGAAAACATCAAAACTGCCAGAAAAACCTTCGCTGTCTCTTTAATCACCTCATTTGTAGCCCAATTTCTATTGGGACTTGTAGGGCTTGCCGTGCTGGCCTACTTCTTAGACAATCCGCAATTCCTTACTGCTGATGAATCTGTATCAACCCATGCGGACATTTTATTTCCAAAATTTATCTTGGTAGGTCTACCTATAGGGATCTCCGGACTGGTAGCTGCAGGGATTCTTGCTGCAGCCATGTCAAGTTTATCGTCGGGACTTAGTGCCACATCCTCGGTCATCTCAGAAGACCTTATCAAAAGATTTTCAAGAAAATCAAAACCAAAAAAGGTAGATCAACTTAAAAGAATACGGATACTTTCTTTAATTGTGGGAATATTTACCCTTGCTTTAAGCCTCTTGATCAGTCGGGTTGAAGGCAATCTTTATGATGTAATCGTTAAAGTGGTAAACCTTTTCGTTTCCCCACTATTTGTCTTGTTTTTTATGGCATTATTTATTCCTTTTGCTACTGCCAGAGGAGTCTTTCTAGGAGGTATAGTTAGTATAGGAATAGCCATAGCAATAGCTTTTTATAAATTCATGGACATAGAAGTACTCTTTATAACACCTGCTTCCCTTTTCTCAGGAATAGCAGCTGGTGTTTTATTCAGTTACGTTGACCATAAATTTTTAGGGAATCAAGAAACAATGCAGAAAAGGAGTGAAAAAATAATAGAAAAATGAAAGTCATAAGACAAGGTATAATTCCAAGGAGAGGGGGATTTAGTTACCTAAAGAGTAACACCTTCCCTAATATAGCATTACTTCCCTCTGGAAGAATACTGGCCGGTTACAGGGCAGGAGAAATCAAAACAGACCCTATTCATCAAAATGCTTTATTAACCTGGTCTGATGACGGAGGACTGACCTGGAGAGAAGCCTTTGAGCCTTTTCAAGTCCAATCCATAGATAAAAAACCAGGAAGGCCTCACTCCTTGTATTTATTGCCATTGGGAAGGACAAGCGTGCTTTTAATGGCCAATTGGGTGGATCACTCAGAACCAAACAAGCCCTTTTACGAACCATCAAATCAACACCTAAAGGATACGAGAATTTTCTTTTGTTTATCCAATGACAATGGTGCCACTTGGAGTAAACCTGAATTTATTGACACTTCCAAAGCCAATGGACCTACTCCACTTACCGGAGCACCACTTATGATAGGTGAAAATACAGTTGCTTGCCAATTTGAAATTAATAAATATGCGCACGATACCGAACCATGGATCCATAAGTCTGCACTTATCTTTTCCAGAGATCTTGGAAAGACATGGGGAGAAATAATAGAGGTAACCAGGTACCCCCAGAAGTTCTTTTGGGACCAACGCCCTGCAGTAATGAAGGAGCCAGGGAAACTGATCAACTTCTTCTGGACTTATGATGGGTCTTCCCAGTCCTACAAAAACATTCATGCTGCCCTATCAACAGATTATGGTAAAAGCTGGACCAAGCCTTATGATACAGGCATCTATGGACAACCAGGCACTCCTGTAGATATGGGTGAAAAGGGCTTATTCACCATTGATATTGACAGAAGAGAAGATCCTGTCATCAATATCAGGATCAGCCATGATGACGGTATCTCTTACACGAAATCTTTAAGCTTATACAAGCAACTAGGGAAAGGCCAGGACAGTGAAACCATGGAATTAAATCAGGCTTGGGATGAAATGTATCGTTTTACTACAGGGCATCCACACCTGCTAAAAATTAACGAGGATAAATTATGGGCCTATTTTTATACTGGCAGTAGTACTGACAAAACATCTATTCATTGGATGGAAATTCAAATATGAAGAATCCAAAAGTTCATACGACTTGGCAATTACGTCCTGAAGACCTATCTGCTATTGAAGCACTGGCCTCATTTATGCCGGAGAAATTCTATGACATTCACGCCCATTGGTACCGAAAAGCAGACCTGAATGCTCCAGAGAACAGCTTTTGGACTAGTGGCCCGGAGATAGCTGGCTTGAACCAGTGGAAAAACTATACGCAACAATTACTCCCAAAAACTTCCCTTTTGGGAGGCTTGTTTTTCCCAGCACCATTGCCGGGGGTAAACCTGTCTTCTGCCAATCAATTCTTGTTCGATGAATTAAAAAAGTCAGAACTATCTAGAGGATTGATGCTGGTAAAACCTGAAACCTCACAAAAGGAATTAGCGCATGGACTTGCTCAGGCTAAGGTAGTCGGATTCAAGCCTTATCATGTATACAGCACAGAAGTCCCTACTTCTCAGTCTGAAATTACAGGGTTTTTACCAGAACATTTATGGGCTACTGCACATGAACACCAGGCGGTAATCATGTTACATATCATGAAAGACAAGGCGCTACTTGATCCCCAAAACTGTAAAGAGATTAAACGGCTTTGCTTGAAATACCCAAACGTGAAACTAATTCTAGCACATTGTGGAAGGAGTTTTCATGCTTTACATGCTGAGGGAGCCAAATTTCTAAACGCCATTCCCAATATATGGTTTGACATGTCAGGGATCTGCGAAATGCAGGCAATATTACCTATTTTGAAATACTTTGGTCCGGAAAAATTAATGTTTGGGACAGATTTCCCCGTCTCACAAATTCGTGGCAAATGTGTAAGTATCGGCAATGGTTTTATCTGGTTGGATGAAAAGAATTGCAATTGGGACAATGCATGGGGTAAGCCCATTTTGGTGGGCTTGGAATCCCTCAGCGCTTTGCAAGAAGCTTCCAAAAATTTTGGTCTGGACAGGTCTGATTTAGATTTAATTTTTTGGGGAAATGCCCTGCAATTAATGGGACTAAATAAAGTTCAGAAATTCACCAATCAAACCTATTACAAGCATGCAAAAACCCGAATCCCGGGAGGTACTCAGTTATTAAGCAAAAGACCTGAAAACATGGCTCCCAATCATTGGCCGCCTTATTTCAAAAAAGCATCAGGATGTGAAATTTGGGATTTGGATGGCCAGCATTTTTATGACATGTCTACCAATGCTGTAGGTTCTTGTATTTTGGGCTATGCGCATCCGGAGATAAATAAGGCCATCTTAAAAAGAGTACAGCTTGGCAATATGTGTTCGCTCAATCCTCCCGAGGAAGTGGCTTTGGCTGATAAACTCTGTGAGATTCACCCTTGGGCCGATCAAGCCAGATTTGTCAGAGGTGGTGGAGAGGCATGTGCCGTAGCGGTGAGAATTGCACGAGCCACCACCGGAAAGGATAAGATTGCCCTTTGCGGGTACCATGGATGGCAGGACTGGTACCTGGCAGCTAACTTAGGGGAAAATGACGCACTCAAAGGACACCTACTGCCAGGGCTAAGCCCTGAAGGTGTTCCTGATACTTTAAGAAATACAACCTTTCCATTCAAATACAATGACCTTGTTGCTTTTCAGGAAATTATTGATCAGCATTCAGATTTAGCAGCGGTAATTATGGAGCCCTGCAGGTATGAGAATCCTAACCCCGGCTTTTTGGAAACCATCAGAGCAATCACTAAGAAAAAGGGCATTGTTTTGATAATGGATGAAATAACGGTTGGTTGGCGGCTGCATTTTGGAGGCATGCATTTGAAGTATGGAATTGAACCTGACATGGCCGTATTTGCCAAAGCCTTGGGGAATGGTTATCCAATTGGAGTGGTTATTGGAACCAAAGCAGCCATGGAAGGGGGTAACCGGTCTTTCATTAGTAGTACGTATTGGACTGAGAGTTTGGGTCCGGTTGCTGCGCTTGCGACCATAGCGGAGATGGAGAAGAATAACATACAAAAGACCATTGAGAAATCCGGCACTTTGGTTCAGAAGCACTTGGAGACTGTGGCTGCCAATGAAAGGATCAAGCTTCATGTTAAAGGTTTCCCTTCTTTGACCTCTTTTAGTTTCGACCATCCTCAAGGTGAAATGTTAAGAACCATTTTTACCCAACAAATGCTTTCCAAAGGTTTTCTTGCAGGCACTGCCTTTTACCCTACTTTAGGGCACAATGAAAAAATCATTGCTCTTTACCATCAAGCTTTGGTTGAAACCTTTGGCTTCCTAAGTCTTGTCATAAAGGAAAACAGTTTTTCAAAATGGCCCAAAGAAGAAAAAGCCCATAGTGGATTTTTGCGCTTATTGTAAGGGTTTTTGCTTGGCGGAGAAATGGATTTCGATGCTTCAGCAACACCTCAAACGAAAGCGGAGATGAAAGAATTCATCAACAATGCTTACGATTATGGTAAAAAAACAATCACTTCTCTTACTGAGGCCCAATTATCTGAGAAAATTGATTCTTTTGCCGGAAACATTACGCGTAGACAAATGGTAGGTTTGGTAGACAATCACACCACGCATCATAGAGGAGCAGCTATTTCTTACATAAGGTCCAATGGAATTGAGCCTCCAGCATTTAGAGGGTTATAAAAGGAATTTGCTAAAAACCATTTCTTATTCGTGTTGAAATTACTTTAAAATCAGTTTTCCCTTTTCGTTTTATCCATAGCTATGCTGTCCCTATTTGACTAATGCTACTGATTTTTTTGTGATTTCAACACCCCTTAAACACCCTATTTCATAATCCGAATTAAACCTTTTGGGTTTTTCAAAAACCTATCCAAGAAAGCAAAGCTCTCCTTTCCATTTATGGTGTGTCCATCATTAAAATAGGCAATAGTGGTAGCCCCTTCCCGGTTAATGTTTGCATAATGTCTTCTGACTTTGGCATATTCATAAGCCACCCATTTATCCGTACCAACGGCATCCTTATGGCCTCTTTCAACCATAAAAGGTCTTGGGGCAATCAAGGCTGCCATTTCAGCATAGTTAAAAGTATTGGCCAGGTTCCATTCGGGGATTTCATATTCACCGGTAAAAGGATAGCTGTTATATGCTTCATGACCTGTACTGGCTACTTTACGCACCCATTCATTAAAATCACCCGAACAGATAGAAAGTGCATATCCTTCAACAAGAGCAGGAACCCGCATGGCTGTTTTACCGCCATATGAAAGCCCGTAAAAACCAATTCTTTCAGCATCGACAAAACTTTGCTGGCCCAACCAATCTACTATTCTCTGATGCTGCCCAGTAATGATGGAGTAAAGCGATAAACCCAAAGGATTGGCTTTTCTTTGCAGTTCCCTAAAATTATCCTTTCCCCAATAAAGGTTATGGGGTGCAAAAACCACATATCCCCTATCCGCCAAATCTGAAGCAAAACCTTTGTAGGGTTTATAAGCCCTTTCATTTTTATCCTTGGTCAATACATCTTTAGGTAAACCTTCCAATCCGTGCTGGGTAACTACAGCAGGCAAAGGCACTGAAGGATCTATCCCTTTTGGAACGAGCAAAATACCCCAGGCAAAAACGCCATCCCACACATCCAATTTAACTTCGTAAGCCGTCCATAAGTCTGTTTCTGCATAAAATCTCACCATCGTATTGTTTGGCACATTTGGGTCGGGCAGCTTCCCTAATACTTCCCACAGCCTAGCTCTATGCGCTGATTTTATGGCTTTCAAGTCTTCAGTATTGGTATCAAAGGTCTGCCAAAAGTTATTGTCGCGGATGGTTTCTGTTGCAGGGATAAGTTGCTGCATATGGCTTTCCATATCTCTAACCGCTCTTCGCTGCCTGTCATCAGCATCAGGCCAATGGATGGGTAAACGCTTGGATAATAAAGAAGTGCCATTTTCCTTTAATCCAGGAACCACTCCCAAATCATCCATAAAGGCTTCCAGTGCTTCATTTGATTGATTGTTTTTGGAAAGCGAACTTGTTCCATCGTAAAAACCAAGGTGGCTCTTTCCTTCAGGTAGCATTCCTTCTGCCCGCTCCCATTCTGCCTTCACAGTAGAGAGTATAGGGACTTTTAATTCACCAGGAGCAGCTCCACCTCTACCATCTGATGGAGCAGGAGGTCCAGAAGATTCTGGGTACAGTGAATAATCAATGATTAATTTTTGAGGCCAAGACATGACCGCCAACTCAGCATCTCCAAACTTCTTTAACAGGCCAAAAATATTTCTATAAATAGGTTCATTCCAAAGTTTTTCCCTTTGATCAAAATAACCACTTACAAGCGAAGTAGAAATCCTGGAATCCAAGGCCGCAGCATAAAGGGTCAACAAGCCCCCCTCACCATGTCCAGCCACACCTATTTTCAAGGGTTTACGTGTGCTTTCATTTCTTGCTTCAAACCAATCAATGGCTGCCAATATTTTCTGCAGTTCGTATCCAATCACATGTCTTCCTAGGATAAATCCTTGTCGGTAAATCCACTCTCGATGGGTTTGGTTGGTATATTTCTTATGAATAGGACTGCCTGAAAAGGTATCGTCCCGGCCAAGCAATACAGGAACCAATACTTCTACACCACTACTGGCCAATTGCCCAGCGCTACCAAAGCCCGGACTATCCTCACTCATCATGCCTGCAGCCACTTCAGGAATTATGGCAGCATCTGGAACATAAACCACCCTGGCTTTTATTTCACCTTTAGGCCTTATCAATAAACCTTCAGCAAAGAAATCACCATACTCATCATCAAATACCTTCCACTTTACAGCACTGATGGTATAATTTTCATTTTCAGAGGTATAAGGTTCAAGCTCCTCACTACCCAGATAACTCATAAAGGGAGCGGCTCTTATATCTATTAAACCTAATATCTGCTGCAACTCTTTTCTTTGGTAAGAAATTGAGGTATTAAAAGCAGAAGGACTGGAAAAATCTCTCTGCCAAAAACCACCTCTATTCGCTTTGAAATGCAAAAGGGATTCATCCAAAAACCCAGCTATGCCCTTCATGATATTATTGGGTAAATCAAATTCTTCCTCCAACAGAGTTGCCTGAAAGGGCAATTTCATATCAGATTGGGCCACACTTTTCTCGTAGACCACTGCCATTAAAACTAAAATAGCAATCCAAATCCTACTCCTTAAAAAGCAAATCACATGCATCATTTTACTTGAGTTTTTGAGCCAATAAGTCTATTCTGCTATTTTATTCCCATACCCACCAACAGACTGAACCGGTAGAAAAGAGGAATCATTAGGCGTCACACCCGTAATCATACAACCTGAAACCTTACAATCAGAAACATTTTCCAAAAAGAGGCCGACCTTTTCACAGCTCAATAGGCTGCAATTCCCAATATTTATACGCCTTGAATCGCGAACAACCATTCCCGGGCTGTCCTTAGAGCCATATACCTGCATACCTGTAAAGGTGCAATCTTCACAGTTCGTTACCAATAATCGGTTTGATGGTAGGATTCCGGAAGGATAATTGGCATTGGCATCAAATAAATTTGATCCAACCACTACATTGCTACAACCCTCCATCAATAAGCCGTAATCATAGCCTTGCCAAATAGTATTTCCAGTGATAACCACCCCTCTGCAATATTGTAAATCGATATTTACCATCACATCACTAAGGACATTTCCTGTTATGGTAACATTTCCCCAACGCTCTTTCTTACTGCCTGTCACCAATTTATTATTTCCTATAATCCTGATATTTGCAGCATTGGGTGCATTCCGGTTATGCTGAATAGTACAGCCGGTAATCGCTACCTCTGCTGTACCTACTTCACTATCTGCACAATCGATCAGTACATTTGCAGTGGGGGCCTTGTCTTTGCCCATATTGCTTTCAATATCACAACCCGTAATGTGAATATTTCTAATATTGCCCCCTCTGGTTACAATTCCACCTTCAAGATTATAACTAATATGACTACCCGTAATATTCGATTGGTGCAAATTGACACCATCATAAAATACCCCAATGCCATGGTTTTCATATAGATGACAATCAGAAATGATTAAGTTCCTATTGTTCTCCCTCAAGTGAATGGCATGGAGGGTATTTCTTACCTGAACCCTGCTGATGGTTAATTGCATGGTACCCAATGCTTCAATTCCTACCGCTTTTTCATGTTGACCTTCTATGGACAAGCCTTCGACAACAGGCATCCGTTCATTGGACCAAACCGCTTTTTCAAATTGATCTGGATCAGCGGACCCAAAATGGGTGCCTGCAATTCTAAATGCTGGACCGGCGCCAGCCATAATTATCTGCGCATCACCATCTCCTTTGATGCTGGCATACCCCCTTTTTGCTAGATCTATTAAAATCGTCTTAGAAATTTTGTATTGACCCTTGGGGAAAAACAAGCGGTTACCTGTACTAGCAACAGCTTTTTGAATGGCTTCTGTATCATTCGTTTTCCCATCTCCTTTGGCCCCAAAATTCTTCACATTGCTTTCCTCTCTATTAAATTCAGAAGAGGTATCAGCCATCGATTTGCCAAACAATTGATGCGCTCCTCCCATTGAGGCCAGCGAAGCTGCTGCAATTGCTAAAAATTTTCTTCTTTTACCGGATTTTATCATCTTAATAACGTATGGGTTTACATTTATTTAACTTCCATCAAGTAAGCAAAAAGATCACTTACCTCTTCATTAGTAAGTTTTTCCAAGATTCGCTCTGGCATATAGGTCGATTGCTGTACTTCCATATCAGCGATCCTTTCCTGAGATAAAACGGTAGATTTTCCACCTAACGGAGGATCAATGGTAATCGTCCCCCCACGTTGGGTTTTAAGCCTACCTTCGAGGATACGGCCATCAGTGGTCACAATCCGTTGCACTTCATAACCTTCCCTGATATCGGCATTTGGATCCACAATATGCAATAATAGGTAATCAGGGGTGGATCGATCATAACCTGTGAGCTCCGGCCCGGAAACCCCTCCTTCGCCGTTCAATTGGTGGCAAGAACCACAATTGCTCAAAAAGAGTGTCCGACCTTTCTTTACATTCTGCTCTCCTGAACCAATTAACTTTCCGTAGGCATTGATCCTTTTTGTCTTTTCTTCCGAAGTCAATAATTTAGAATTGGGCCATATTCTGTCCGCTTTTTCATCTATTTGCTCGTCCTGAAGCAGTCTGAACCGCCTTGCAAAATGATATTCAACATCATCCGGACTTATGGTTTTGGTCTGTTCTACCTCATTGAAAAAGTCCATTGCCCATTCCTTTCTACTTGCGAACAAAGAAATGGCTGCTTCTCTTATATAGGCATTGTCCCTAAATCCAGGGTAAGCCTTTGCCAATTGTTCACCAATTTCCTTTTGGTTGTAGGATTGCAATGCATGAAGAGCAGCTTGTTTAATAACGGGCGAAGACTGACCATTTTTAACCAGATTCAATAAGTCAGGAACCACTTCATCCTGATTGATCTCTCCCAAAACCTGAATATAGGATAACCTTAGACCGATTTCCGCATCTGGGTCTGAGATGATCTTCAAAGCTTCTGCCAAGGCTTTTTCTTCCCTGCGCCTTAGGGCTAGGGTCAGTGGAGAGTCGCCCAATTCCTTATTGTTCTTCTCTATAATTTTTAGCAAATTATCAGGGAGTGTTACCATCTCTCTTCCCAATAAACCTTCCTGCAGCCCTTCAATTAATATTTTAACATGTTTTGTCGTAGGCGCCTGTTCCAATAATTTGGTGGACATATTTAAGTTTTCCTTGCCACCTTCCATGATATACCGTTGCATTAAACGGCCAAGCAATACTTTTTCCATAATAGGATGTTCCCATATTTGCTTAGGCGCCAACATGGCTAAAACCCCTTCTCTATCTGTAGTGGCTTTCTCTTCCAGAGCCCACCACATCAAAAGCGGAATATCTGGATCTTCGCTATCTTCATGGTTATTTAGCAAGTTCTCCAAAAGAGAAAATGTTTGAGCAGAAGGCAGTCGTTTTGCCGAAGCTGCAAGTTGAGACCTCACCTCAGGATGGGTCTCTTTGGCTGCAAGTTTTTGAAGTTCCTGCAGCATTGCAGGGCTAACTGTTTGCTTGTCACCCAGCAGCCTTACCGTCCACATCCTTACAAAAGGATCTTTGTGATTTAGTCCTATTTCTCCCATTTCATCATTCAATCCTGCAGTAAGATTTATGGCCCAAAGTGCTTCCAATGCTTCTTGGCCATTTCCAGTCTGTAGCAATTGAACCAGGAGAGGAAGAGTTCTTGGGTCTTTTCGGTCTCCAAACTGCCTCAGTGCTTCCTGACGAAACCATTTGTTTTTATTGGAAAGTAACTGCACCAATTCCTCGTTGGAATCGGTACTTATATCAAAGGGTTGAATGTGCTTGTCTCCGGTTTTGGGACCCAATCGGTAGATTCTTCCGCTTGTTTTGTGCCAGGTATCTCTTGGATCCACATGAGACAAACGACTGTCATACCAGTCTGCGATGTAAATGGCGCCATCAGGCCCTAACTTTATATCAACCGGTCGAAACCATTTGTCAGTGGTGGATAAAACGATCTCCTTGTCAACGTTTTCAAAAGAGGAGCCCTTCTCTGTAAAGGCTGTCAGCTGAATAAAATTATGAAGGGGATTGATCGCAAACATCAGGTCATTGTAATGGGCTGGCAAGGCAGCACCTTCATATTTGATCAAAGAATGGGTAAACCTTTTTTTCTCACCTTCCAAAGGCATATTGGGAAGATAACCAAAAGCATAGGGGTTAGTAAGCGGTCCATGCTTGCCCCAGCTTTTTATATAATAGGCTCCTTGTTTGTAATAAGGACCTCTGTCGTATCCATTGGTACCTGAAAACACCCTGCCTTTACGATCGAACTCCACGTTAAAGGCATTGTTCCCTCCTCCTTCAGAAAAAAGCTCAAAGACATTGGTCTCAGGATGGTACCGCCAGATGGCTTGGCCAAGAAAGGCCACGTTCTTGGAAACTTTAGAATTAATATTGGCGGTTGTCGTACTCCCTTGGGCACCATACAGCCAGCCATCCGGACCCCAGCGCAGGCTATTGGCAACAGCATGGGTATCTTCCAAACCAAATCCTTCCAAATGAACTTCAGGATCGCCTTCGGGTAATCCATCTTCATTCTCATCAGCATAGGCCAATAAAAAAGGAGGACTTAACACCCAAATTTTCTTCCTGCCTAGGGCTACGCCAGTAGTAATATTCAACCCGCTAATGGCATCTGTGCTTTTATCATATTTACCATCTCCATCAGTATCTTCAAAAAAAGTAATCCTATCCGCTCCTTTGGCTCCTGCAGGCGGGGGATCCAATTTTTTATCGAACTTCACACGGGTATGGTTGTCAATGGCCGTAATTTTCAAACCTTTTGGATAAGGATATTGCTGGTATTGCACCACCCACATTCTTCCCTTGTGATCAAAACTCACCTGTATGGGCTGCGCAATTTCAGGTTCTGAAAGCACCAACTCCAAAGACAAATCGTTTGGGATGGTAAAATCCTTTAGCACATCTTCTGGAGCAGTAGGGGTTGCCAGACTGTCGGTAAGTACACCTCTGCCCTTGTAATTTTCCATGAAATTGGCCACATCTTCATTGGCTGCAAGGTCTTTTATTCCTAATTCAGACTCTTTCTTACAGCCGAAAATGAGCAGGGGCAGTAAAAACCAAACTGAAATCCTAAATTTTTTTATTGACATAGTAAATTAAGATTGTGCCACATGGGCCAATAGACCTGAATGTGCTATTATCTTTGTTAGATTGAAATGAAACCTAAATAAACAGCATTTAAATTAATCATATTCAGACAAAAGACCTAAAATAGAACCTTTTAGATGAATATGGAGCATCCTAAATTTGATAAACGGTATGAACTAAAATCTTAGCCAAAAATTCAAATCCTTACGCAGCTTTTTATGCCAGGGAAAGATTATTATTCCATGGGTTTATGCCGATAAAGAAGAAAGCTTGGGTTGACAACCCATAAGATAAAAAAAGACCCATTTTATTTGGGTTTTCCTGACTTACCTTACCATAAGATTGCATCTACTCCTACCTATCAATTGGAATTTGAAATTCGATTACAATCAGCTACTTTAAAAAATTGGAAGAATCCTGTTCAACCCACTCCGGGGTTGAGGAATTGATGGAATATTGTTCGGGCCACGGGTTTTCACCCGTGGTTATTGTTATTGAAGCCCTATAGGCTTCTTTGGATTTCTAAAAATATACCAGGTGAGAGAACTAATTCAATGATATCAATCAATTTACAAACCTCAGGTCTGAAGGACCTGAACAATAATAACCGTGGGTGCCAACTCACGGGCAGGAGAAACTATCTTTCTCACAACCCTGCAGGGGTTGAACCATACTCAGGGTAATTTTAAAAACCTCAGGAAGAAGCATTTTCCGAAGCAAACACTATTCTGGTCCATGCTTTGGTGGGAAAGGTACCAAATGCACGGTAAAGAAGGTATCCAAAAAGCACTACAAGACTTACAGCTGCGTCCTCCGGTAAGTGAGAACGATTGGTTAGAATTTTTTAATGAAGGCAGCAGATAAACAATAGACATTTACCAGACAAGATTTGGTTTATTATTGCAGCATTATTTGGTTACTTTATTTCCATTGCTATTTTTCATTCAAACAATTGGAGTAAAGCCTTTCATTGACAGATGGTTAACCTAAATAAAAGTTTTCAATGAAAAATTAGCTTGCTCACTCAGCCTAAAACTACCGTATATTCTTAAAAAGAGATAATTTTTAATTTTTTTTTGATATTTTTAACAAAATAGTTGTAACTATCATTTTTTTTTT
>Ga0222651_1000439_pt1 | contig 26619 bp, 29 predicted proteins | sample AntAcemetagen369_FD_179855 | JGI IMG/M metagenome (GOLD analysis project Ga0222651, IMG submission 179855) | Saline water microbial communities from Ace Lake, Antarctica - #369 | ecosystem: Environmental > Aquatic > Non-marine Saline and Alkaline > Saline | place: Antarctica: Ace Lake...
CGCCATCGACGGTGACGTCGACAAGCTTGATCGTGCCGTTACCAGACCAGGCGAGCCCGGAAATTACCAAGGGCCCCCGACCATGCTTTACGGGTGCCTGGGGGCTGGGGCTGGTAATGACAGATTTCACATCCATGACCCAGGTAAAGCGGCGGGATTTTCCATTTGCCAGCAGGTCCGTGTATTTCGACGTTTCTTCGCGTTGATGCCAGGGGGCGTCGCCGACCTCCAGGCGCCGAAGCCATTTCAGCCACATATTGCCTTCCCAGCCGGGAACAACCAGTCGCAGGGGATAGCCCTGTTCGGGCCGAAGGGCCTCGCCGTTCATTTGAAATGCGACCAGGCAATCGTCGAGCGCCTTTTCCAATGGTATGGAGCGTGACATCGCCGAAGAGTCGGCCCCTTCCGCCAGCAGCCATTTGGCATTCGTCCGGACGCCGGCTTCTTCAAGAAGATAGCGCAACTTTACGCCGGTATACATCACGCAATGCACCATGCCGTGGGTGAACTGGCATCCGTTCAATTGTGCGCCGCGCCATTCCATCCCGGAATTTGCGGCGCACTCCAGGAAATAGACATGGTTTTCCCGGGGAAACCGCTTGATGTCTTCCATCGTGAAGACAAGGGGCGTGTCGACAAGGCCGTTGATCATCAAACGGTGCTGGGCTGGATCGAATTCTGCAACGCCACCATGATGGCGCTCGAAACAGAGCCCGTTCGGCGTGATGATGCCTTCAAGTTCGTGCAGCGGCGTGAAGTTGATCGAGGATTTCGGATCAGCGGTCAGCCACGCTACATTGCGCCGCACCACTTCTTTTTCATAAGGGGACGGTAACCCGTATGGTCGCTCGTCGACCCCGGCGCCGAGTTCTCTATTCCAGTCCTGAATCTCGGTGATTGCCGGGTCCCCTGCTTGCGGGCCGGCAGCATGGGCAAGGCCGGCGGCGGCGAGTCCCGTACCGGTCGCAAGGCCGCCGGCGAGGAACTGGCGTCGTGACGATACAGCCGGAACCTGGCGCTCAATAGGGGGTATTATTCTGTCGGACCTGCGGGACATTCTTACGCTCCGTTACGTCAGATGTGCTTTTGCAGTCGTTCGTTTTGGTCTTTTCAGCCAGCGAGTTTGACGGACTGGTTATCTTCCATCCGAACGACGGGGTTCTTGGTAATGTGGGATTCAACAACGTCCCAGATCGGCGGGCCTTCAGCACCTTCATTGACGGAAGCCCAGCCTGAAACCACATAATCGCGAGCCGCATCAATCGGCTCTCCAGTCTTCAGCAGCGTCATCTCCGAGATACGCTTGCCGATGCTTGCGCCGGGGTCGATCGTGTAGCCCATACCGCCAACGCGGACCATATCGCCGCCTTGCTGGTAATACGGATCGACGTTGAAGAGGTTGTCCGCAACGTCTTCGAGGATGTCTTTGATCAGTTTCCCGTTCATGGTTGATCGATAGGCCTGCGGATAGGTCATTGCGCAGGCGTTGTGCAAATCCTCGACCGTGATGGACTGACCGGGAACCAGTGATGTACCCCAGCGGAAGCCCGGCGAAAGAGAAATTTCGGCATCGCGCTCCGATTGAAGTGCCTCGCAGATCAGGTCGTCGAAGGTACCGTTAAAATTGCCGCGCCTGTACAAAAGGGATTCGGTACGTCCAAGTTCCCGCTTGAGTTCCGCTTCAAAGGGCTCGCGGACCTTGTCGACCAGCGCGGTCATGTCCGGGTCAGGCGTGATGATATCGGAAAAAACCGGTATCAGGCTGTAGCGCATGCCTTTGACTGTGCCAGCGGAAACGTCGAGATCCAGACGGGAAACAAATTTTCCGTTCGAACCGGAGGCGATGATCGCGGTATTGCCGACCATGACCGGTTCGGGCAGGGCGTCATGCGTATGGCCGGATAGAATGACATCTATTCCCTCGACGCGGGATGCCAGCTTGCGATCGACATCGAAACCGTTATGCGACAGGAAGACGATGAGTTCCGCCCCTTCCGCACGCGCTGCGGCGACATTCTTGATGACGTCGTCTTCACGGATTCCGAAACTCCAGTTGGGGATCATCCAGCGTGGGTTTGCGATGGGCGTATAGGGAAATGCCTGGCCGATCACCGCGATTTTGACGCCACCACGTTCGAACATCTTGTAGGCGTCAAATGCGGGCTCGTTCCATTCGGAATCGTAAATGTTGCCCGCGATAAATGGAAAATCGAGTTGTTCGATAAGTTCATTCACACGATCAGTGCCATAGGTGAATTCCCAATGGCCGGTCATGGCGTCGGGCTGCAGCGCGTTCATCACCTCGACCATATCGCCGCCCTTAGTCGCATTGGCGGTCAGGCTGCCCTGCCAGGTGTCGCCACCATCAAGCAGGAGGGTTTTCCCGTCACGCTCGCCGCGGATACGCTTTACAATGGTCGCGATGCGGTCCATGCCGCCCATCTTTCCGTATGTCTTTGCAAGCGCGGAAAAGTCGACGGAGGTCAGTGCATAGGCATCTGGACTGCCGGGTTTGATATTGAACATCTTCAGGAAATCGGCACCGGTGACATGCGGTGGCAGCCCGTCGACGGAGCCAACGCCAAGATTCACGGAAGGTTCCCGAAAATAGAGCGGCTTGAGCTGTGCATGAATATCTGTGAGATGCAGCAGGGTCACATTGCCGTAATCCGGCGCGTCCAGCAGATCGTTTTCGGTCAGGCGCTGCTGTGCTGCAACCTTGCTCCAGCGTCCGCTCATTCCGACGCCGGCAATGGTTCCCAATGCAATGGTAGCCGTCAAAAAGTCACGTCTTGAGATCATGTTTTTACCCGCAACTTGAAAAATTACCCGCCGGGAACGGCCACCCCTGTCCCGGCGGGATAATCTGCTACTGGCGGACCGCCGGCGTTTCTACCGAGAGGCCTGAACTCCGCCACGTCGTGTAGACTTCCAGCGCCATCAGGTCGTCGGAAAAAGCCTTTGGATACTCTGCACGAGTGTCGCGTATGCAGCCGCGGAAACGGTTGTGCAGCGATACGACATTGGCCTGCTTCAAGCGATATGTCGGAAAGCCATTGACGTTACCCTGGCTGAGATGGTCGGCACGGATATACTTGCCGTTGTTCAGTTCGTGGCAGGACGCGCAGGAAAGGTCCAACTGACCGGTTCGGCTGTAATAGAGTTTATTGCCCCGTTCCCACCAATTCTGAAGCTTGCCTTTTGACAAGTCGACGGTAACAGGCATGCCAAGCGATTGATGCTTGATATATGTCGTCAGCGCCTTCTGGTCGGCCGCGTCAAACTTGTAGGGCGTGGCGCCCATGTTTTCGGTGCGGCACTTGTTTATACGTAGTTCGATATTGATCGGGCGTTGCGCATCCGCATCCCATTTGGGATAGGACGCACCGACGCCTTTCATGCTCGCGGTGGCATCGTTATGGCAACTGGCACACGACTTTCCCGCCTTGCCGTCGGCCGTATTATAGATTTCTTCGCCCCGTTCGACATAGAGCATGCCAGGGTTCTGAAACGAATCCGCTTCCAGCTCCCTGGTTTCCTTGGTGCGATAGAGCCACCCGGAGCGGACCTCGTCCAGCGGATGTCCTTCTATCGACTTCGTCACAGTGATCAATGTCTCGCCGTCGATAACCAGCGCATCATTCACCGGTTCCGCTGTCGCACCTGCAATTGCCATTACAGACCCAACGGCAAACGCGATGGTTGCTGTGGTAAAGTTCTTGTTCAACATGATTCCTCCCTCGGCATTACGCCACGTCCCTACTTGACCGTTATGGGCCGATCTATCGAGTAGGTTTCACCGTTGTCGTCCAGCCACGCGAATTTGAAGTTTCCGCTTTCCATGACTTTGGCACTGAACTCGAAATACGGGTTTGCCGAAATTGCGGGTTCGATGTCGCATGTGAAAACGGGTTTACCGTTAAATTCGCAGGTGAACTTGTTGATTATCCGGCGTGGAATAATTTTCCCGTCCTTACCCTTCCGTTGACCGGATTCCATCTTGTGGCTGATAAGGGTTTTGATCGTAATTACCTCGCCGGCTGCCGCTGACTTCGGTAATTTCACGCGTGGTTTTGGCTTAGCCATTTTCGTCCTCTCCGTCTTTCGATCAGCCGCCGCAGCCGCCGATAGTGACCTTGACCTGCTTCTTGTCCATAAAGACCGAACCGTCGTTCATCTTTGCGACAGCGATGACATTCTGCGTTCTTGCCAGACGCATGCGCGTCGTTGCGCTGGCCTCGCCGCTCATCGGCGTAAAATGGAATGTCGCCACGCCCGGGTTCGGGTTTTCTTCCGCAAGCAGCATGACGGACTGAACGTATGACTGTTCGGTCATTTCACTTGCAACAGAGACGGAAACAGGAACTGTATTCCCGTTCTCCGCAATTTCCGGCGCCGTTAGCGTGATCATCCCGGATTTCGGCGTCTTGCCGCCGGTAAAGGCCATGATGTTCTTCTGGGTTGCTGCGGCATCGGCTGCGGCGATTGAAATCCCCAGGCCACTTGCCGCGAATGCTGTTGCCCCTGCGGACAACGCTAGTATTTGACGTCGCGTCAAATTCATCAAATTTCTCCCTCCAGACACATGCGTTATTTCAGTGTCGACAGATAGGCGACGATATCCTCAACCTGTGCCGCGGTTAGAATTGTCTTGCCGATCAGGTTTTTCCGAACGTTCTTGCCCACGTCGAGCGAATAGAACGCTGGCATTACGGTTTCTTTGCCGAAAACAGCTTTCGAATTCACGACGATTGCCCGCAATTGTTCGGGCGTCCAGCGTTCGGCAGCGCCATCGAGAGATGGGCCGACCCCGCCATGGAATTGATGTTCGGACATGTCTTTGCTTGTATGGCACGCGAGGCAATTACCCAGCTTGCGGTTCGCAAAATGTTTGCGCCCGGCGGTCGGGTTTCCCGATGTGCCAGTTAGGGATGATGCGACCGTGCCATCATCAAATTTTACGTCTTGCGGTGTGACATCCGAACCCTGGGCAACAGTGCCGCCAAGGAAAACGAACATTGCCGCACCAATATAACGAGCCTTCACCATTGGGCTCCCTCCCATATTTCGTCTATTAGACTACTCAGCTCCTGTTCTCGTCTGGCATGGTAGCGACCAACTAAAATTCTATCAATGCATTAATTGCAATTTTTGCATATGTTGTATTTTGTCTCGGTATAGCAAGGCATCGTTGGTCAAATTCAGGGGCGACTAGTCGGTGTTTTTCTCACCGGCCGCCTGCCGTTCGCGTATGCGCCGTGCGTGATAGCGCTGAAAATCCTCGTCGGTTTCGTAGCGGTTTTCGCGGACCCAGGTGAACATGTCGAGAAAGGTTCCCTTGCGAAAGGCACCCGGCATCGTAGCGACTGCCGCTTGTCGTGTGTCCTCGCCTGGGAGTGCTGCTTCCGGGAGAAAAAGGATCGTCGGCGTAAAGACGATGCCCCATTTCCGTCCGGCCGTTTTCTCCGTGAGGATCTCTCCATCCAGATCCGTGACTTCTTCATCGCCATAAAGATTGTACTGAACCATCTTGTAGTTCGCTTCGATGTAATCGCGCACTGCGGGGTCGATGAGTACCTGTTCGTGGACCTGCTTGCAGTAAATACAGCCGCGTTGCTCAAAAATGATGGCGAGTCTTTTTCCTTCTTCTTTTGCGGTCGCGATATCTTCCGCGATATCCCGGAAAGTGATGGAAAACCAGTCTTGTTTATGGAGGCCATCTTCACCAATCGTGGCGGTATGCCCGACGCTGGTGAAGGTAACCAAAACTACTGTCAGAATAATTCGCTTCAACATTACGGATCTCCCTATCCAATCGTTGAAAATGCCGGAAAGGTCTCGAGTAGCCAGTTGGCGATTGTTGCCATCTGGCCGGTCATGAACAGAATTCCGGTAATGACGAGGATGATGCCCATTCCGATTTCCACGCGGCGCATCTGGTTGCGCAATAGCCCGATCCAGTTGAGAAAACGGCTGGCAAAAATGCCGGTTAGCAGGAAGGGAATGCCGATTCCTGCTGAATAGGCGGCAAGCAAGGCAGCACCCCGTACAGCCGTTCCCTCAGCGCCGGCGATGAACAGTATGGCGGCCAGCACCGGGCCAACGCATGGTGTCCACCCGAACGCAAAGGCAAGCCCGATGACATAGGCACCAAGAATGCCCGCAGGCTTTCGCGCCACATGCACGCGTGCTTCCCGGTACAGTAACGGGATTCGGAACACGCCGATGAAATGCAGACCCATGACGATAATAATGAAGCCCGCAATGAGCGAAAGCGTATCGAAATAGCGTGCAATGGATTGGCCGATGACGCTGGCTGTGGCGCCAAGAGCAACGAAAACTGTCGTAAACCCCAAGACGAAGGCGAAAGCCGATATTGCGATGCGGCGGGTTACAGCTGCAGAACGTTCGTTGCTTTTCAGTTCATCGAAACTCAGACCTGCCATATAGGCGAGATAGGGGGGCACAATTGGCAGGACGCACGGAGAAACGAATGAAAGAAGGCCGGCAATGAAGGCGCCACCAAAATTTGCATCCAGCATTCTCTGTTACTCCGGCGGTGTCGGGTGCGACCGCTGAGGTTTGCCAAATTGCGGCATGCTCAATCCTTCGTCTGGTATATATTCAAATGTTTATATATATTGGAATCATGAAGCGTGCGAGATTTTTTACATGGCGGTGGGTGGCGGCTGTTGGGTTTCTTATAAGCCTTGCAGGGGGTGACGTGTCTGCGTCATCTGTCGAGTTGCTCATGCTTGAGCGACCGGGATGTGTATATTGCGCCCGCTGGAACAAGGAGATTGCGCCCGCGTATTCAAACAGCTGGGAAGGGCGGGTTGCGCCACTGCGACGCGTTGACCTGACGGAGCCCTGGCCGGATGATTTGCAGGAAATTTCGACTGACGTGTATACGCCGACCTTCATATTGACGGTCGATGGCGTCGAAATTGCGCGGCTGCGTGGCTATCCCGGCGACAATTTCTTTTGGCCGTTACTCGATGAAATGTTTGAAAAAATGCACGGACAATAGGGCGTGTTTGTGTTGAATAATGGTCGTGGCACCCATAGTTTTGAATTGCGACCCGGGCTCGAAACCATTCACAAATCAGTACAATGGAAACATGGCGGATATTGAACCAAGTCTGGCAGCAGGCGATTTCAAAGAACTGCTCGAACAGGCGCGCAAAGCCAGTGATATGCTCAAGGCACTATCACATGAAGGCCGATTATTGATTCTTTGCCTTTTGACGGAGGGCGAAAAGTCGGTTTCCGAGCTGGAAGGCATCATGGAATTGCCGCAAGCGGCCGTGTCGCAGCAACTTGCCAGGTTGCGGTATGACCGCCTGGTTACGATGCGCCGCGATGGACGCACGGTATATTATTCGATCGCCGGCGATGAGGTCGTGGCGCTGGTCGAACTCCTGTATCAGTTTTTCTGCAAGCCGCTGCGCGATGAGAAGAAAAGCGGCACGGATTAGGTGTTCTGGTCAATTGATGTACCGCAGGCAACGGGACAGACAATTGGCATAATCTGAATTGATGACATGAATTTTGACACGGAGACTGGAAGGGAAAAGCACACGGCGATTTTCGGTTGAGGGATAATGGGCGAGGGAGGAAGTCCAATGGAACCGACTTGGTTATTACCGATTGCTGGTCTGGTCATCGGGATTGTTCTCGGCGGCGTGGCCCGTCGCGACAGATTCTGTACGTTGTCCGCTCTGGAAAGATTCTGGTATGCGGGGGACAGCAATGGTGTCCGGACCTGGGTCCTCGCGGCGATGGTCGCGATCGTGGTCACACAGGCGTTGATCCTGTTTGGCGGGCTTGATCTGTCTACTTCATTTTACCTATTGCCATCGTTTGGCTGGACCGGCGCTATTCTTGGCGGGGTGGCATTCGGTTTCGGGATGGCGCTTGTTGGAACCTGCCCCTTCGGTGCGCTGGTTCGACTCGGTGGTGGCAGTCTGCGTTCTTTTGTCGTGCTTCTCGTCCTGGGGTTATCGGCAATTGGGGCGCAGCGTGGATTGATTGCGCAAGGGCGCGTCCAGCTTGTCGACAATCTCGCCCTGGACCTCAGTTTCGCTGGAGACCAGTCCCTCGGCAGCCTGGGTTCTGCGCTGCTCGGGTTTGATGCCCGCGTTATGATTGCTGTCATTGTTGCCGCGATGCTTGCAGGCTGGATCTTTCGCGATCCGTCGTTTCGAAAGCGTTACGGGAACATGGTAACCGGGGCTGTTGTCGGTGTGGCAGTTTCCGCCGGGTGGCTGGTCACCGCTGTGGGGGCGGAATTTTCCTTCGATCCTGTACAGCTTGAGGCTGGTTCGTTCGTCATTCCCGTCGGTGACGTCATTATCCAGTTTGCGGCTTTTACGGGCGTTTTACCGGATTATGGCGTCGGCCTTGTTGTCGGTGTCGCCGTTGGTGCCGCTGCGGTCGCCTGGAAAAACGATGACGTCCGCTGGGAAGCATGCGACGACGCCAGGGAGCTTGGTCGGCATATCCTGGGTGCGTTTCTTATGGGCGTTGGTGGCGTTTTTGCGATGGGCTGCACGATTGGCCAGGGCGTTGCCGGTGCTTCGGTTCTTGCCGTTTCCGCGCCCGTCGCGATGTGCTCGATAATTATTGGTGCGCGGATGGGCCTTCGGTATTTGCTTGAAGGGTCGATTTGGGGATTACCGCGGAGTGATGGCCGCAAGCCGGTCAGTTGACCTGAATCTCGTTAAATCAGAGACGCTATATTTAAATGGAGGATTACATGCGTACGTCCCTTTTTGCCGGAACGGCCCTTCTCATGTCATTGCTTGTGAGTACCGTCAGCCATGCACAGGACGACGCGCTGGTGACATTCAAAGTGATGAAACCTGAAATTGCCATGAAACTGGCCCAGGCGGCGCTTGAAGCCTGTCGTGACGAAGGAGCCCAGACTGCCATAGCCGTGGTAGACCGTTTCGGCGTGTTGCAGGTTCTCATTCGCGACCGGTTCGCCGGACCGCATACGCCGGAAACGGCACGGCAAAAAGCCTGGACGGCAGTGAGTTTCCGGGGCGATACGCTCACGCTGAGCGAGGCGACCAAGCCCGGTTCTGAAGCCTATGGGGCGAATTTTGTCGATGGCGTCCTGATGCTGGGAGGCGGCGTTCCGATAGATGCGGGCGGCACCCTTATTGGCGCTATCGGCGTTTCCGGTGCGCCATCGGGTGCTCTGGACGATCAGTGCGGTCGCGCCGGTATCGCCGCTATTGAGGAAGATATCGCGTTCTAGCCAACTCTGGTCCATATAACGAGGGTCTATAGTCTTAACCATCTTCGGATGCCCCTGATATCTGGCCAAAGGCTGATCGAATGTTGATCGACGATTTCTCCAGCGACGATTTAACGTCAGCCTTTGGCACGACCTGGCAAGGTGTCAGTGACCGGGTCATGGGGGGTGTTTCGACCGCGAATCTGACGCGTGACAACGTCGATGGTGTTTTCTGCCTGCGTCTTGGGGGCGAGGTACGGCTCGAGAATAATGGTGGGTTTCTGCAAGCGGCACTCGACCTGACCGTCGCTGGTGAGACCCTCGATGCTTCCGAATATTCAGGGCTGCGCCTGACGGTGATGGGCAATGAAGAAGAATATTCGGTTCACCTGCGTACCCCGGACAATATCCGTTCCTGGCAATCCTACCGGGCGACGTTTCACGCGGGACCGAATTGGGAAACTATCGACCTTCCATTTGACGAATTTCTCCCGCACCGACTGGAGGTGCCGCTTGATACCTCAAGGATACGGCGGGTCGGTCTGGTCGCAATTGGACGTGCTTTCCTAGCAGACCTTAGGGTTGCCAGGGTCAGTTTGTACCGTTGAGTGCGAATTTGGGAGACAGCAGGTATTTAGTGCCCGAACCGTCCTTCTCGGCGGCTTTCCCTGATCCGGGTCACGCCATCATTTATCGGCCGATAAATGATGGCTTTCGCTTCTCCATGAATGCCTGTCGGCCTTCATGGATATCCTGACTGGCAGAGCATTCGTCAACGAGTTGTTCGCAGAGGGCCAAGTCCTGGTCGGATTCTTCCTTGAGCAATTCGTTCACGATAAGGTTGGTCGTCTTGAGAGACAGGGGCGCATTGCCGGTCATGACGTCGACATAGTCGCTGACGTATTCGTCAAGCGTTGCGCTGGCAACGACCTGGTTTACCAGACCCATCCGCCAGGCTTCTTCCGCGCTGAACCGCCGGCCCGTATAGAAAATCTCTTTGGTATATGAAGGGCCCACCAGGTCCATCAGGACCTTCGTATTCTCATGACCGTATCCGACACCAAGCTTTGCCGCGGGAATGCAGAAACTCGATTCTTCTGAACAGATGCGTATGTCGCAGCATACAGCGATTCCCATCCCGCCGCCGTAGCAGTAGCCGCCAATTTTAGCGATGGTGGGTTTCAGCGCAAACTGCACCGATGCATAGGCGCGATTGACCGATACGCCATATTCCTTGATGAGTGCCGCATCGGCACGCTCATTCTCGAATTTGGAAATATCCGCACCCGATACGAATGCCTTGTCGCCCGCGCCCTCCAGTACGATGACCCGCACACTGTCGTCAGCATCAAAACGTTGCATCGTATCGGCAAGCATATCCCACATCGGCTTCGAAACCGCGTTATGCCGTTGGGGATTATCAAAAATGACACGGCCGAGATGGCCTTGTTTCTCAGCAACAATCTTGCCTTCAGACATGCTCTTTTTCTCCGGTGGGTTCGATAGAGTGGCGGTTAAGCGGATTTCGTGCGGTTCAAAGCCAGAATATGCGAGTACACCGGCTGTGTCAGGTCATCACAATAGACCGGCTGTGGCAGCGGAAATGATCCATGCAATCGGCTCTGTTTGGCATCCAGGCATCGGCACTGTCGGTCATGTCTGCACCCACTACGGCCAATTCAGGGCGGGGTATTTTATCGCTGGCGAAACGGCCTTTTCTATTGAATATTGATTGCCCTGATTATGGCGTCAGCCAAATTGGCACGGAACGATTTCAGATCAGTTTTGTCAGCGAAGGAAGCACAGAATATGTCGGGCAATGATGCGATTTCGGACTTTCTGGCGCGCACAGGCGATGACCGTATCAGGATGCTTCAGGCGCTGGTGCAGGTGCCGTCTGACAACCCGCCCGGCGACTGCGCGCCGCATGCAGCGCGTACCGCCGAACTGATGACCGCGCTGGGATTCGATGTCGAGCAGCATTCCGTCCCGGCCAGGCTGTGCGCGGAGAACGGTATGGTCAGTGTCACCAATCTGGTAATACGTCACCGGTTCGGGGGCGGTGCCACGGTCGCGCTAAATGCCCATGGCGATGTCGTTGCGCCGGGGCAGGGCTGGTCGCAGGATCCCTACGCTGGAACGGTTGTCGACGGCTGGCTTTACGGACGGGGCGCCGCGGTATCGAAATCCGATTTTGTGACCTATGCCTATGCATTGAAATCGCTGGTGCAGTCGAATACCCCGCTCGCCGGAACAGTTGAACTACACTTCACTTATGACGAGGAGGTCGGCGGTGTCATCGGCCCCAAATGGCTTATCGACGAAGGTATTACGGCGCCTGATTTTGCGATTGGCGCCGGTTTCTCTCATGCGGTCGTGACGGGGCACAACGGCTGCCTGCATCTGGAAATCGTGGTTTCCGGACGATCCGCCCATGCAGCAAAACCGGAAACCGGACATGATGCGCTTGAAGCGGCGACGGCTATCCTTTCAGCGCTGTATAGCGATCGCAAGGCGTTGGCCGGCCAGGTTTCGGCATTTCCCGGTATAGGGTCGCCGCAACTGAATGTCGGTCTGATAAATGGCGGTATCAATACAAATGTGGTTCCGGATCAGGTTACGCTGCGTCTTGATCGTCGCATCATCCCGGAGGAAAACCCGGCAGACGTGGAGCTGTATCTGCGCGCCCTTATTTCATCGGCAATCAGCGGGTATTCAGGTATCTCGATTGAAATTTCGCAAGTGCTACTGGCGGTACCTCTTACGCCACTGGAAGGAACCGACAGGCTTGCGGAGCCGCTGATGCGTTATGCTTCGGAGCAGTTTGGCGAACAGGTTCCCTGTGCCGGTGTGCCGCTTTACACGGATGCGCGTCACTATGCGGCAGCGGGTATTCCCACGGTCCTGTATGGCGCTGGTCCGCACTCGATTGAAGCGGCAAATGCCCATCGCGCTGATGAACGGGTCCCTGTTGCGGATCTGCATGGTGCAACGGAGGTCGTTGCACGCGCTTTGGCCGAAATTTTGTCGATATAACGGCGGGTAACCTATCGCCGCCCAAAATGCCGCAGATTTGTTGGTGTCAGGGCACAACCAATAGTATTAAAAAATAAATAGTGATGTTTTTAAGACCGGTTGAAAATTATTAATATGGAAAGCGTAAGTTACATTCGTTTGAGCGAAAAAAATCGCCGTTGTCGGACGACAAATCTATCTAGGGTAGGTAATATCGCGCTGACCACGATAACTACATCTAAAAGTAATTGCGGCGCCAGAAATGGCAGAGCCGCAAAGGAGAAGATTGTCTTGTACAAATCATGCAACCAATTCGCTGTAATTTCGAAATCAAGGAATAGCAATGACTGACACTCAGGAGATGAGCGGCATTCTCACGCCGGTCGTAACACCCTTCAAGGCAGACCTTTCGCCTGATACCGACCGGCTGATTGCGCATTGCCGCTGGCTGGTTGCGCAGGGGTGCGGGTTGGCCGTATTCGGCACCAATTCAGAAGGCAACTCTCTGAGCCTGGATGAACGGCTCGCACTGCTCGACGCTTTGGTCGAATCCGGCCTGGATCCGAAGATGATGATGCCGGGAACCGGTTGTTGTTCCATTCCGGAATCCGTCACCCTGACAAAACGTGTCGTCGATCTTGGCTGTGGCGGCGCGCTCGTGTTGCCGCCGTTTTACTACAAGGGCGTAAGCGACGAAGGGGTGTATCGGAGTTTCGCGGAAACAATCGAACGGGTTGGTGATGATCGTCTGCGAATCTATCTCTATCATTTCCCGGCGGTGTCCGCGGTACCGTTCAGTATTGACCTGATTGGCCGCCTGCTTAAGGATTTCCCCGGTATCGTCGTCGGTATGAAGGATAGCTCGGGGGACCGCGACAATCTGGAAGCGGTCATGAAAGCATTCCCGAAATTCGGGATGTTCGCCGGTACCGAAACATTGTTACTCGACAATATGCGGCTTGGCGGCGTCGGTTGTATCTCAGCAACCGCCAACGTCAATCCGGCTGGGCTCGTCGATCTGTATCAGCGCTGGGAAACGCCCGAGGCGGATGCCATTCAGGCGGATTTGAACAAGGTGCGGTCCGCAGTCCAGCAATTTACCATGATCCCGGCCATGAAGCGGATGATTGCGCATTATGGGGGGGATAGTGAATGGAACCGGGTGCGCCCGCCTCTTGTGGAAATGCCGGAAGATGACGCGGCCAAGCTGATCAGCGATCTGGATGCTCTGGACTTTGAAATGCCTGGCCTGGGCAATTAACCACCGCACGGCGCTGGAGTATTTATGCCGTGCCGGCAGATCGTTTTTGGCGCGAAATACCATCCGGCCCTGTCAATCTTTTGACCGGGCCGGATGTGCAATTTCTGTCAATCTCGCGAAGCGCCGGACCATTGGAGCGCTTCCTTCAGCAATCAGCAATCCGCTCGAGGCGGTGCCGGTCCAGTATCACCAGCTTTCGTTCGCGAATTTCGAGCAATGACTGTTTCTGAAATCGGTCGAGGGACGCTGTAACCCATTGGCGGGTGGCGCCGACCATATTTGCCAGTTCTTCGTGAGTCAGCGTGCGGTCGATCAGGATTCCTTCCGCGACTTCGGCACCATCAAGTTCGCACAGCGTTAGCAATAGCTGGGCCAGTCGTTGCAAAACGGATCTTGTCCCCAGCATCTGCACGAGTGCGGAGTAGCATTTACCCTTGAAGACGAGACCTTCAACAAGGCCCGCGGCAAGTCCCGGCATCTCCGCCATCAGACGCTGCAATGACGCGCCACGGAGGTGCAGCAGACGACTGTCCGCCATTGCAGTTGCCGACCACATGTGATGGCCGCCGCCAAAAATTTCAGGCCCCCCGACGAAGTGTCCCGGCGTCCAGTATGCCAGCGTCAATTCCCTTCCGGATGGGCCGAGGTAAAAGGTTCGTATGCTGCCGCTTTCTATGACGAAAATGCCGTCATGGGCGTCGCCCTGTGAGAAAACGGACTGATTGGCGGCGACTGAAATTTCAAGGCCAACAGCGCGAACCCGTCGGTATTCGTCGCCCGACAGTCGTGCAAGGAAGTTTGGTCGCTCGCTGATATCAACCAGCGTCTCCGTCAGGTAAAGGGCTGAAGAAGGGTCGTATGGCCCCTTTGAAGCATCGGCGAACACATCATTCATCAAAATTCTCCACTATGGGCGAGGCTTGCTGGCAGCATAAGCAGCGATCTCAGAAATCTCCTGATCGGACAGCTTGGCAGCAATGGTTTGCATGATTTTTCCAGGGTCGTTGATCCGCCTGGCGGCTTTGAAATCGCGTAGTTGTTTCGCAATATAGTCCGGGTGTTGCGCCGTGATATGCGGGTAATGCTCGGATTTATCGCCGTGAACATGACAACTTGCACAGGCGGGAATCCCACGGCTGGTATCACCCTGATGAAAGATATTCGCACCGGATGCCGCATCATCATCATTGTCCGGGTCCACGGAGGCTGGTGCGGTCTGGCTACTGAAATGCTTCGCAACGACCGCCACTTCAGACGGTGTCAGCAACGCTGCGTTATCGGTCATTACACGGTCATCGTTATGGCGGCGCATGGTGCGAAAGTCTTCCAGCTGTTTGATGAGATAGCGTTCGGGCTGACCCGCGAGCCGCGGGAATTTGGCCATGCGGCTGACACCATCCAGACCATGGCACAATGCGCATGCCTCCCAGGGCTGCATACCTTCGGTATCAATCATGTCCGCAATCGATATCGACGGCCATGACCCGACAAAGGCCATGATAAGAAGCAGGCGCCCAATCATCTCCTAATTCATCTTGTGGCTGGAATGCCCGTGATCTGGCATGCCACCGGATTTTTTCACGGTCGCCGTGAATGATAGGGTCTCACCATTCGCCATCTTTAAGTCGATATTGACGGCATCACCTGTCTGCAAGGCTACTGTCGGATGCAAGAGCATCAGATGAAAGCCACCTGGTGCCATTTTGAGCATGCCGCCAGGGGCAAGCGTGATTTGATCCTGGCGCGTCATTGTGGCGACGCCATCGACAATCCTGGAGTGATGGATATCCACCTGCATGTATTGCGGACTGGCCGCACCAACAATGCTGACTTCCGTGCCGGTGTGATTATGCAGCGTCAGATATCCTGCATGGGCCTTGGTGCTTGCCGGCGCGGATCGCACCCAGGCATCGGAAACCATCGGCATGTCTCCGGCGAAGGCTGTAGCGGACGCCAGTGCGAAGACACTCACCACCAACGCCAGAAAACAGTTCGATTTGACCGATTGCATTGCTGTATCTCCTTTGATTTCAGGTGTTCGACTGTGCGTAAAACCGGCGTGCGTTCTTAAACCTTACGGTCGTTTCCTGCGGATCCAACGGCGGCTGAAATTTCCCGAACAGGCGTCCTTTTGGATCGATCAGGAATATTTCCGCGCTGTGATCGACCGTGTAGTCGCCGTCGCTGTCCTTTGGCCCGAGCCGATAAAAAGCACCGAGCTCTTTTGTGAGTTGGTCTATTGCGGGTGGCGGTCCGGTAATCCCCAGGAAGTCATCGCTAAAATGGGAAACATACTCCGCAAGATAGGTCGTCGTGTCCCGGGAGGGGTCGACAGACAAAAAGACAAAGCGGGGCAATTCTGCGGCACTCAGGTGGCCTTTCATCTGGCTTTCGACTTCGGCCAGGTTTGTCAGCATGAATGGGCAGATATCGGGACAATGGGTGAAGCCCATTGCCAGCAGGGTCCAGCGATTATCGGCATCGCCTGGAAAAGCGACGGCGCCTTTCCCGTCGGCGAGTGTAACGGTCTGAAGTTGGGCGGGCTCAGCGAGCGCAAAATCGCGCAGGTCGTCAGGAAGGCCAGCGTCGGGCTGCAAGGCGAGGCTTCCGGCAACGGCGATGCCGCCGACCAGAAGAAGCGCGACTCCCGCCAAACCCGTTTTTCTTGCTGCAGCCATCGTTTTCCCTAGTTCAGGTTTTGCTGCTCAAACGCCTTGAGTGTTTCTGCCCGGATGGCATCGATGCAACGCTTCTTGATCGCGATGAATTCTTCTTCGGTTGCGATTTCGACGTCTCTTGGTCGCTCCAGGGTCACCGGAATATCGGCGATGATCCGGCCCGGGCTGGCGCTCATGACCAGTACCCGGTCCGCCAGGAAGATCGCTTCATCGACATCATGTGTGATGAACAGAACCGTATTGCGGAACTGGGCCCAGATTTTCAATAGGTTTTCCTGCATCATCACGCGTGTCTGCGCATCCAGGGCACCGAACGGTTCGTCCATCAAAAGGACACTTGGGTAGTTGGCCAGAGCCCGGGCGATACCGACACGCTGTTTCATGCCGCCGGACAGTTCTTCCGGATACCGATCGGCAAAGGCACTGAGGCCGACCATGTTGAGAAAGGAATTCGCCGTGCGAACCGCTTCGCCGTCGCTATGTTTCTCCAGCCGGGGGCCAAAGGCAACATTTTCCAGCACGGTTTTCCACGGAAACAGGGAGTATTGCTGGAAAACCATGCCTCGGTCCGGGCCCGGTTCCGTGACAACTTCATCGTCGATCAGAACCTGACCAGATGTAGGCTCAATGAACCCGGCGACCGTGTTGAGCAGCGTTGATTTGCCGCAACCAGAGGGACCGAGAATACAAACGAACTCGCCTGGCTCGATCTCAAGCCTGGTTTTTTCGACAGCGCGGTTCATCGTTTTCCCCTTACCGAAAACAATACTCACGTCGTCAACGACAATGCGTCCCTTGGAAGTCGAATTTGTCGGTTTGGCTGCGATAATTGTTTCAATATTCGAAACGGGTTCCAGCATTATGTGTCCTGATCCTATGCGAGCTGCGGTGCGAGAGACGGCGACGTATCGATGGGGGGAAGGCCTCGGCGACGGGCCAAAAGCCATACGGGGACGAGAAGAAAAAGAAAGCCACTGAGGGTTATGAAGGTGCCCAGCGGTTCAAGCCACAACGCCAGCGACGTGCTCATTCCCATCATGGCCAGACTGACGACCCAGGTTGGCGTGGCGCAGCAAACGACCCAGCTCAGTGTCGCGCTGCTCAATCCAACAAGGGTGGCGCCACCAGAAACGGAGGCCACTACGTTCGCCCTTGGCCCGATAGGGCAGGCTGATGCCTTTGGCCGCATCAGAAGCACGACAAAGCTGGCGACCAGGACGGCGACGATCAGAATAAGGAATAATTTTGGCGGTATGACGTTTACTGCCCATTCGGAAATACCGTTGCCGTATTCATAATTCATGTAGCCGATTTCGAGGAGCCACTCCTCGTTGATGATCGCGATGGCGTCGGCAAACGACGGCGTGCTCGTAAGGATGTGCCAGACATTGCCGGGCCAGTCGTAAACGGTCATATAGTTCGGAACGTTGCCAAACCGAACCAGCATTGTGGCCAGAAGCGAAAAATAATAAATGGTGACAAACCCAAACAGCGTGCCGATCCATACCCAGCGATGTTCACCAATTGCCTGTTTCAGGCCAGTTGCTGCCGCTTTCATCAGTGTTTCTCCAATGATTGCCAACGTAAGAACGGTTTCGTTGCCAGACGCACCAGGTATGTTGAAAGCGTGCCCAACCCCCCGATGACCAGCATTCCCACGACGATATCGTCGTATTCGATCAGCGAGTAAGCGGCCCAGGTGAAGTAGCCTATTCCGTACTGCCCGCTGATGATTTCACCCGCCAGAAGCGAGAACCAGGACACTCCCATGCCGATGGCGAGTCCTGCCGCAATGCTTGGCAGTGATGATGGGATGACGACGTGCCAGAAGATTTCCATATGGCTGGCGCCGAGCGACCGCGCCGCTCTGACAAGGACGGCAGGTGTTTGTTCGGCGCCGAGGGCTGTGTTCAGCACAATGGGAAACAACGCGCCCAGAAACGTAATAAAGATGATGCTGGATTCTTCCGTCGGCCACATGAGGATCGCCATGGGTATCCAGGCGACGGCCGGAATCGGACGCAGGACTTCGATATAGGATATAAAGAAATCTTCGGCGAGTTTGGATCGCCCCATGAGCAAACCGATGACAATGCCAATCACTGCGGCGCAACCGTATCCAATCAGGATGCGCTTAATACTGACAGCGATATGGATATAAAATTCTGTTGTCTGAATGTGATCAATGAAGGCCAGGAAAACGGCGGTCGGTTCCGGCACATTTTCGAAATTCATTACATAGTTGAAATCGTATTCGGTCAGAAAATGCCAGAATATGACTGCGATAACGAGGGCGAGCAGCCGTATGGACCAACGAACTGCCCATTCAGGAAACTGAAACGGTTCGTCCGATGTTGTCGTGCCGATCGCCGCTTCATCTGAAGATTCCAAAGGCGACGCATCTGTCGTATCTGTCCCCGTCCCTGTAGCGCTTGATGTATCGTCATTCGCGAGCGATACGCGTTGCTGTACTGACATTCCGATCCCTCTGTTCCTCTACCGGAAACGACGGGAGATTGCCTGATCTCCCGTCGTATTTGCGCAAGAAAAGCCCGGTTAACCGGTCATGCTGCTTACGGCTGTCTCAAAGTCGATGACCTTGCCACCAATCGTGCTGGCGTAGGTCTCAGCATCCTGTTTGCGGAGGAAAGTCGTCATGGCTCCGTCCTTGTCCTGAACGTAGAACGCCATCTTTCCAAACAGCTTCAATCCGGTTTCCTTGTCGTAGACGTAGGTCGCGTTCAGTTTCTGCGCGACCGTCCGGAATTCTGCGACCGCCTTCAGGAATTCAGCTGTGGTCGAATAGGTCTTGATGCCATCCTTGGCGTGCCAGATTTCCATTGGCAGGCTTACATGTTCCACAGCGGGGTCGTGTATGTGTGCAAGGTCTGTTTCGTAGTCCAGAGCCTTTTCCTTGTAAGCGGCGCGGATGTACTGATCCGTGATCCACTCGTTGAAATCCAGCGGCGGTATTTTCTTCTCGCGTGCCAGGACGCCGTGGTTGAATTTCAGTGCTTCGGTCCATTTGTCCTTGATTGTTGGCTCAAGCGTCAGGTGACCGCCTTTGCTGAAGTAGAGGTACTGGACTTCTTTTTCGACGCCAGTCCATTTTTCAAGGTTCTCGGCCGCCCGCATCGGGTCTTCGCGAACCCAATCGCCAGCTTCGATGACTGCCTTCAGGAAGGCGACAACGACTTCGGGGTGATCCTGCGCCAGTTCCTGCCGCACAACGACGCCATGCAGGTATGGAATGGTTGTTTCACTGCCGTCATAGATTTTCCGGCCTGTACCGCGAAACTCCATCAATTCCGACCAGGGACAAAAATCCGCATGCGCGTCAATTTTGCCTTTGGCGATATTGGCGGCACCAACTGCCGGGCTCTGGTTCTTGATCGTTATTTCCGAACTTGAAATGCCCGCATCTTGCAGTGCTTTCAGCGTCATGCCCCAGGCTGCGCTGCCGACGGGCACGGAAATCTCTTTGCCGCGCAGTTGTTCAAACTTGTAAATCGACGACGAGACAGGCACGACGACCGCGTTCCCGGAACCCTTCAAATTGTATCCAGTTCCGGCGACATAAAGTGTCCGAAGGCTCTTGGTTGCCTGAAATTTGGCGCCGTTTACGATCAGGGGATAATCTCCCATGACGCCGATATTCAGTTTGTTCGCCAGCATCTGGTTCGTGATCGGTCCGCCTGAACTGTAATCGGCCCAGCGTACGTTGAACGTGGCGTCTTTATATTTTTCGGTCTTGTTAAGTTCGGCCAGTTGTGTGTCGAGCAAGCCAAGCTCTTTGACGATAATCCCTGCCGTATACGTATCGGTGCACATGCTTTGGTGCCCGACTCCTACATTGATTTCTTCTGCAGTCGCTGCCGCTGACGCAAATTGCGCCATCCCAACGGCACCCACCGCAACAATCAAGATGCGTGATTTTTGCATATCGCTACGCCTCCTTTAGCCATATCGGGTGATACGCCTTGTATTACCCTTGCCTGTAAGGAGTGCGAGCAGCGTGCCAACGAATTGAATTTAATTAATAAATTGTATCAAGCATCTGTAATACTTGAACAATAGCCTATGTCGAAGATTGCCTGAAATGGCGGGATTGAATCTGGTTTGCACAAAATCTCGGCATAATTATTGATTTGGTGTTAATTCTTGGTCAGCCCCCATCGACGGCAAGCAGACAAGTCCATAACGGCACATGATTGCGCGCGCATGCCTGCGCCAGAAACGTCAAATCCTGGCGACAGCAACTGCCTGTACTTAGATTGTGGGGGAGAACGCAGACTATCGTAGATTTGTGATCGTATCGAGGATGTCCCTGGAGGCCCAGTCCCGGTCGCCAATCGCGCCGAAATGAATACGTCCGTCTGGCCCGACGATATAGGTGGTCGGCAGGCTTTGAATTTGCCACGGCTCAAAAGTATCCGAGTCAACATCCACCAGTATCGGAAATGTCACCGGGCGATGCTTTAAAAATCGTTGGATTTTGTCGGGCGTGTCGCCGAGGTTTACTGCGACAAGTAGTACATTGTCTTTTTGAAGGGATTCCCACGCTTTCTCAAGCACAGGCATTTCCTTTAGACAGGGCGCGCACCATGTCGCCCAGAAATTTACAATGACGACACGGCCGCGATACGCTGCGATATCGAAGATATCACCCTCAAGAGTCTTCAAGACAAGGGATGGGGCCCCGGGCTTTTGTGGGAACTCGATCAAGGGCAAACCTTCGGTCTGCCCCCTTGTCGGCAGAACCAATAACGCTGCAATGAATGACAGCGCCGTTATCCGGAAAAGATTTACCACCGCGGCACCAGAACCTTGAATCGATAGGCGTTTGGCATACCGTATAGATATTCGAAATCTACAGGTTTACCGGATTTCGTATAGGCCAACCTGGTTACGTGAATGACGGGGCGGCCTTCATATACCCCAAGTGCATTTGCAATTTCGCCGTTTGCTTCAGCGACATCGATCAGAAAATCGGCATGACCGAGATCGTCATCAAGAAAATCGCCGAGAAGCGCATAGACATCGGTTTTCGCCAGATCGCATTTCGACAGCATGTGGCCGAGCGATAGAGGAAAATAGCTGATGTCATAGGATAAAGGATTTTGGTTCAGATACCGGATTCGTTTCAGTTCGAAAACAACGCTACCAATATTGAGCCCCAGCGCCTCGGCCACAGCAGCGTGGGCAGGGACCTCGGCGGCTGAAACGACCGCCGAGCTTACGACGTGGCCGGAATGTTCGACGGCCTCTGCCAATCCCTGTAGCCGTCCAAGGTCCTGAACAACGGCGGGCCTTGTAACAAAATATCCCTCGCCGCGGCGACTGACGACCAGACCGTCTTCCTGCAAGCCTCGGAGCGCCCGGCGTACGGTGACGCGGCTGGCACCGAACTGTTCCATCAAGTCATGTTCCGATGGTAGTTTTTCGGACGTTGGATAGGTGCCATCAATAATACTGACGCGCAGGTTTTCCCGAATTCGAAGGTAAATGGGCAGCTTTCTTGGCGCGGTTTCGGCCCGGGCCTGTCTGTCTAACATTCCGGATGCAGAGGTCATCAGTTCCCTCCAATCGCAGACGGCATTATTGACCCTTACATGGGCGTTATGCTGCTGCGATTTTTCCAATTGCCCAGCGTACGTTTTTGCGAACGTCCGGGTCGGGGTCTTCCAGTGCTTTTTCGAGATATGGAAGCGCCCCTGCATCGGCGATTTCGCCAAGGGCGGCGGCGGCATCCTTGCGCAAATTGCTGATTGAATGCTCCAGGGCGCCGGCAATCGCTGGGACTGCCCGCGTCACGCCCAGCTTGCCAAGGCTTCGAATGCCCTGCAGCCGGACCTGCCAATACTCATCATCCAGGACACCGATCAATCCGTCGATTCCATCCGTGCAGCCAATCTTGCCGATTGTCTCCGCGGCCATCTCCCGGACCCGCCATTCGCCATCCGCCAGACCCTTCACGAGTGCTTCGGCGATAGTTGGAAGACGCGAATAGGCCAAGGCGCCAATTGCTGCGCGTCGAACTTCCGTATCCGGGTCACGTGAAGCAACGATCAGCGCGTGCAGGGATTCTTCCAACTGCAGATAACCCAATACGCCAACTGCCTGAATGCGAACCTCTGCTATTGGGTCGGTCAGCGCGCTTAGCGCGGGTTTTAGGGAAGCGAGATGACGGAGACCTTTTAGGGCCTGCAGCGCTTTTTCGCGCACAAAGGGCTTTTCGTGTTCGGTCAGGGGCAGCAAGGGGATCGCAGCTTCTGCCTCTTTCAGTTCCGCAAGACTCAAAGCGGCGGCTTCTGACACTTCGGAAGAGGGGTCCTGTAAAGCGCCCGCAAGGCCCGCGGATACAGCGGCACCATCAAAGTTTTCGAGCACGCGTGCGGCCTGCAGCCGGACGTCCACACTGATATCAGACAGGGCACCCACGATATGCGGGATCACCTCAATGTCAGCTGTTTCAGCCAAACTCATGACCGCGACCTGACGAATTTTCGGATCGTCGCTATCCAGTTTCTCGACAATATCGTCGATATCTTCATACGAATCGAATGGCTCAAATACGCTCATGTGACGTTACCTCAACAGGTAAGGAATGCTGACGGTCACGGCGCCTGTCGGGCAATCGGCCTCGCACGGCATGCAGTACCAGCATTCATCATATTTCATGTAGGCCTTGCCCGATTCTTCGCTGATTCGCAGAACGTCCAGCGGGCAGACATCGACGCAAACGGTACAGCCTTTTTCCGCGATGCATTTCGATTCATCGACCGTAACTGGTACGGTTGTCGGCGTGCTGGCGATTGGCATTGCTTCTCTCCTCTATTTATAGCGGAACGGGTTAGGTTAACTATTTCCCCGTCAATCACCGGCCTCGGCTTCGACCCGCTGGTTTTCGTAGGCGCCCATTTCCTCGTCATCGATTTCGACGACATAGGGTTCGACCGGACGCTTGAAACTGGTCATTTTTCCGTTCTCGTCTTTTTTCAGTTGCGTGTGGCAGAACCAGTTTTCGTTATCCTTTTCCGGATAGTCGGCATAATTGTGATAGAGGCCCCAACGACTCTCGGTACGGAACTGCGATGCATGGGCTGCCATATCCGCACAATCAAGAATTGACTGGGCCTCCAGGGAGCGCATCAGTTCATGCGAATCCCGGACGACCATTTTATCGAGGTCGGCGCGCACTTCAGCAAAGCGATCCTGTGCCAGCTGCATCTTCCGTGTGACTTTCGGCGGTTGCAGATAGTCATTTACCAGGCGACGAGTCTTGTATTCGATCTGGTTCGGCGGGATGCCATCCTCACGCTTCGTTGGTGCAAGAACACGGGTCATTTCGGCGTTGACCTGTCCATCGTCGAAGGGGGCGAAGTCGTGCTCCGCGATGTAATCGACAGCGTCTTCACCGGCAAAGGCACCGTTAGTAAACGCACCCAGCATGTAGTTGTGGGGGACACTCGCCATATCGCCCGCGGCGTAGAGGCCGGCGACCGATGTTCGGGCATTCTCGTCGACCCATACACCTGAGGCGCTGTGACCGGAACAGAAACCGATTTCCGAAATATGCATCTCGATCATTTCGCGGCTGTAATCAATGCTGCGATTGTCGTGGAAGCGGCCCCGTGTCGGTCGTTCGACGTTGTGCAGGGTTTTGGCAATTTCCTTGACCGTGTCGTCATGCAGATGATCAAGCTTCAGGAAGACCGGGCCTTTGCCGGATTGAAGTTCGTTGTAGAATTCCTGCATCATCTGACCCGACCAGTAGTCGCATTCAATGAAGCGCATGCCCTCGTTGTTGGCGGTATAGCCGCCAAACGGTCCGGCGACATACGCGCAGGCCGGGCCATTATAATCCTTGATCAACGGGTTGATCTGATAGCATTCGAGGTTCGTGAGTTCCGCACCCGCGTGATAGGCCATGGCGTAGCCATCGCCGCTGTTTGTAGCATTCTCATAGGTGCCGAACATGTAACCTGAAGTCGGAAGACCAAGCCGCCCAGCCGCCCCCATGCACAGGATGACCGCTTTTGCCCGAATGACGAGGAATTCACTGGTCCGCGTGTTGACGGCAATGGCGCCTGCGATACGGCCATCGTTGCCGGTCAGAAGCCGAGTAGCCATAAAACGGTTTGAAATCAGAATCTGCTTGCGGCGGAGCTGCCGATAAAGCGCCTTCTTGACGGTATCCCCGTTCGGCATTGGCAGGACATAGGTGCCAACGTGATGGACCTTTTTGACATCATATTCTCCGGTTTCATCTTTTTGAAAGCGGATACCGAATGAGTCGAGTTCGTTGATGATCTCGAAGCAGCTTTCCGCATAACGCAGCACTGCTTTCTGATCCACGATGCCGTCATTGGCGACGGTGATTTCCTTCGTATACTGCTCCGGCGTTGCGTGACCCGGAATGACGGTATTGTTGAGCCCGTCCATGCCCATCGAAATCGCGCCACTGCGCTTCACATTCGCTTTTTCAAGCAGCACGACTTTGGCATTTGGGTTCTTGCATTTCGCCTTGTAGGCCGCCATTGGCCCGGCGGTTCCGCCACCAATTACAAGAATGTCCGCGTCGACATGGTGCAGGCCCGATTGAATTTCATCCATTTTTCTTCTCTCCATACCGACGAAAATATTTGTTCGTTCCAATGCCAGAGTGGCCGCTGCAACGGGGTTGGGTTAGCAATTACTTGCCTTCCGGGGCGCTTTCATTCGAGGCGATCTCGCGAAGATAGCGCCACGGATAAATTCCCCGGTATTCCCCGTCGGAAAAAACGAGGTTCAACGCATATGTTCCAACCAACCTGGCGTCCGTTATTAGAATGTCTGTGGGAATTTCAGCTTCCGTGCCATCGACGCGAGCGCGAACCGAGCCCGATGACCGACAGTTGCGACGCAGGGTTTCGGCACTCAGGCAGTGTGTGGTGCCCCCTTGCCAGGAAACTTCCAATGAGCGCCGGTCATCCAATACCATGATCTTGAGAGGTGGTCCGGCAGCGGCTAATTCGTCTGGGGATAGCTGTTCCATTTTGGAAGGTTGGCAGGCGAGGGTAAGCAATCCGAGCAATTAATTGCGCACTGCAGCATTTACATTGTAAGGCGCTGGTTTGCTCAGTTTTCGAGGTTTGAAAATGTCTTGCCTTGATACCGGGTAATCCAGACAACACGATTTTGGTGTCTCTGCTCATTGCAAGCGCAGCGAATGGAATATTGCCCGTTTTTCCATCACTTCGGTGTGCGGAGCGAAAATATTTGCGCAACTCTCAGGTCGGCTATCCCGAGTTCGTTTTAATCAAATTACCTGCGCTCGCTCAGCGGTTTGGCGCAATGCTGCCGACGTTCTTCGACACGTAAATCGGACAATCTTCCAATAACCCGTCGCACTGGCACAGCGGGTGCAACGTGGTTCGGTGCGGCGCATTCGCCGGAACATCCGTAACCGAAGGAAGCCCTCCCAAATGAATACTGCGAGCGAACCTGAATTGAACGATCTGGAGCGCCGCGTTCTGGCACGCATTACGGAAGAACGCTGGGAGACGTTGACGACTGAGATGGTCCGCACAGGGCAGCCAAATTCGGTGAATCCCCTGGATCCCGACATCCCGGCGGGTGAGGAAGAAGCCATTGCCTTGCTCGTCGCGGGCAAACTGGAGGCGATGGGCCTGTCGGTTGAGAAGTATGAATCCCAGCCACATCGTCCGAATGTCGTCGGCCGTTTGCCAGGTGTCGGTTCGGGGCCGACGCTGATGCTCAATGATCATCTGGATACCTATCCAGCGGTTGAGCCCGAAAAATGGGACAAATGCGATGGCGATCCATTCAACGCAACCCGCCATGGCGATTGGCTGTATGCACGTGGAACGTCGGATACCCGTGGAAATCTTGCTGCTTCGGTCCTGGCCGTTCAGGCGCTGCTCGAAGAAGGCGTAAAATTCAATGGCGACCTGATCTGCTGTTACACGGTGGATGAAGAAAAGGACGGTGTCGAAGGCTCGATCTATCTGTGTCAGACCATCGGCATCAAGGCCGATTACTCGATTACAGCAGAACCAACCGCCTGGGGTGGCGAGAGTTCCGATTGGGGCATGAATATTTCTGTTGCCAATTCGGGACACTGTTTGATTGAGGTCGCCCTGCAAGGCATCAAATCACACATCTGGCGACCGGATACCGGCGTTAATGCCGTCTCCCTGGCCGCAGATATTATCCCGACACTCAACACCCTGTCCTTTACCCATGAAGCCACGGAGTTGATGGGGCACACGCCTCCCTGCTTGTCCGTGGTCCGGATTCGAGGCGGTTTACCGGGCGAGATGCAATTTTCTCCGGATGATTGCACCCTGACGCTCGCCGTTGTCGGCATCGTTCCAGGTATGACTTTGGCCTCTGTGCTTGCCGATATCGAAGGTGCG
>Ga0222651_1000445_pt1 | contig 26390 bp, 25 predicted proteins | sample AntAcemetagen369_FD_179855 | JGI IMG/M metagenome (GOLD analysis project Ga0222651, IMG submission 179855) | Saline water microbial communities from Ace Lake, Antarctica - #369 | ecosystem: Environmental > Aquatic > Non-marine Saline and Alkaline > Saline | place: Antarctica: Ace Lake...
CCCCGCTCGGTGATCTGCGCCACCGCGTCCCGTTTGAAATCGTCGTCGAAATTACCTTTGCCCATCATGGCCTCCTTGCCTCAAAATTAGGGAAGAAAGCGTCTACGAATCTAGGGGCTATTCACTCCTCCAACTCGGCTTCCAGGGTCATGATTTGATCAGCGGGGGTTTTCATCAATCTGCCTCCCGCACGACCAGAACCGTTGCGTCGTCGTTGGACCTGCCAAATGCTTTCATCAGGTTGTGACCAATGACGGTGACGCTATTATCCCAGTTTGTGGCTTCGTCACTGGGGTCCCACTTGGCTGAGATGCCGTCGCTGAAGACGATCAGGGTGCCGTCCTTCGGCCAGGTCATGCAATTCAGTCGGGGACGATCCAGTTCGCCCATGCCGACCACGCCGGGCAATGTCACCAGTTGCGATGTTCCGGTTGGATAAACACGGGTCGCGACATTTCCAATGCCGATATGGGCCAACTTGCGTTCTTCCAGGTCAATGCGAACCAGCGTAATGGCCGCCCCCCGTGTACCGGTGAGCTTCCGGTGCAAAACGCCGAGCAGCGGTTCCAGTTCGGAACGGACGTTCTGCCGGACGGTTTCTATTGCCCGCCGACTGGCGATGGCGGCCTTGGAACCGTGGCCCAATCCGTCGGCAACGGCGACAAGTACACCGTCGTTATCTTCCTGGATGAAGAATGCGTCGCCATTTTCCGTTTCACCAGGATAGGGGCGGGAATTTGCGCTGTAATTGAACCGATGGGGCTGCTCCCCATTTTCGACCCATTTGCGGACCGTGACCCGGGTTCCGAAGGCGGGTGTGTCAGATTCGGCGGTATTCGATATCGGATGGGATTCAATATCGAAAGTATCCATCAGGCGCTGGACCGCCCCCAGTCCGCATCCCATTGTTCCCCGGCTCGACCAATGGTCCTGCGTGGCCTGGTGCAACGACGCAATACCGGGCCCCTGATCTTCGGCAACAATTTCTAATCCCGGTCGGGCGCAGCCGTCCGTCATCCGGATAATGATCTGACCATCAATGGTATGATGTTGCACCAGGTTCGTGGCCAGTTCGGTGACGACGACGGCGATCTGTTCGACAGCCAACGGCGAGAATCCCATTTCACCTGCAGTGGAAGCCGCCGCCCGCCGGGCGTGACCGATATCACCCTCCCTGCGCACGGAAACGACTATTGCTTCCACTTGGTGATCTCCACTTTAGTGCCTTCGTCCAGGGTCGACTCAATCCGAAAGTCGTCGGTAAGGCGCCGCGCGCCGGGCAGTCCCTGGCCAAGACTGTTGGCAGTGCTGTATCCGCTGCCCATGGCCCGGTCGATATCCGGAATGCCGGGCCCCTTGTCGATGAAAATGCAGCGAATGCCCTCGCGGATGCTGTCAGAAGCTCGTTCGATATGCATTGCGCCCCCGCCGCCGTGGACAAGGGTATTGCTGGCCAATTCGCTGACGGCGGTCGCGATGCGGGTCTTGTCGACAATGGAAAACTCAAGCAGAGACGCGAGATTACGCGCCGCTGTCCGTACAGCGACGATATCATCCTCGTTTCTGATGACCATTTCAGCCATGCTGGGATTCAATCTCCGAAGGTGCAGGCTCCGAAGACGTGGGAATACTGCCGTTCAGGGGCGCATCATTTGCCGCATCGTTGTCTGGTACGTTCTTGCTGAACTGATAACCAAGGGCGGTAATGCCGCGCTCCAGTGAACTGGCGGTTTTTATGTCCCGCAGGCTCAGCCCCATTTCCGTCATCGTGATCGCGACGGCCGGCTGCATGCCGACGATCACCACGTCGGTATTCATCAACCGGGCCATTTGCGCCGTTTCGGTCAGCACCCGGCCAATATAGGAATCGACCAGGTCCAGGCTCGAAATGTCGATCAGCAAGGCGGGCGCGTGCTGCTTGTTGAGACGCTCCAGTATCCGTTCCTGCAGCGATATCGCGATGCGATCATTCAGCTCATTCTGAATCGAGACGAGCAGAAGATCACCGATCATGAGAACCGGAATGTCAGCCATGGCCGTTCCTAACTCTCTTGCTCGATCATTTTAATTGCCAGCTTCAGACCTTCCTGCAGCGATCCTCTTGTATCCAGATGCGACAGGTTGACGCCAAGATTGACGATCGTGATGGCCGTTGCGGGCGAGATCCCGGTAACGACGCATTGTCCGCCCATCAGCCGAACGGATGACGCCAGCGACATGAGGTTATTTGCAACCATGGTGTCCATGACCGGAACGCCGGTGATATCGATAATCATCACCTGCGCTTCTTCTTCCTGCATATGGCTCAAGGCCATTTCGGTGCAGCGCTGCATCCGGTAACTGTCCAGGGTGCCGATCAGCGGCAGCAGAATAACCCCGTCCCACACCGACAGTGCCGGGGTCGAAAGCTCCATAATGTCTTTTCGCTGGCGCTCCGACAGCGCTTTGGCGTCCTGGAGCGATCTCCTCTTCTCGGTTATGTCGACGGCATTCTTGATGATCTTGCGGGGTTTCCCGTCAGGATCGAGGACCGGGTTGTAGGAAGCCTGAATCCAGACTTCCTGGCCGTCCTTGGTGATGCGTTTGAAGTCGCCGGACTGGAAAACACCGGCGCGCAGGTCATTCCAGAATTCGCGGTACTCCGCGCTTTCCTTGTAGTCGGATTCGACAAAGATGCTGTGCGGCTTGCCCAGGATTTCGGGCAACGTGTAACCCATCATCGAAAGATATCTTGCGTTGGCGGTGATCACGTTGCCGTCCAGGTGAAACTCGATCATCGCCTGCGACGTGCCGATACTGTCCAGCACGGCGAGGGCTTCGGCGACTTCGGCGCGGGACTCGGTGATTTCGGTCAGATCGCGGACCACGCCCGTGAATATCTGCCTGCCGCCGACCTTGAATTCGCGAATGCCGATTTCGATCGGCATCGTGCTGCCATCCTTGCGAAGGCCTTCGACTTCGCGGCGGCTGCCAAGGATATTGATTTTCCCGGTTCTCAGGTAGGTCGAAAGATATGCATCGTGCTTGTCATGGTGCGGCGCGGGCATAAGCATTTTGATGTTCTTGCCGAGAATTTCCGTTTCGGTATATCCGAACAGTTCCTCTGCCGCCCGATTGAACAGCTCGATCGAACCTTTTGTATCGATGGAGATAACGGCATCCGCAGTAAATGCGATAAGTGCTTGATAATACTCGATACCATTTCGCAAAACTTCCGGCTTTTTCGAAGCCAGGCCAATTTTTTTCACGGTCGTACTCGTCTTTTTGACTTTCTTGGACGCCGTTCTGGTTGCAATGCTTGCGCTCATGGTATTCCCCAATAAGACATGGAATTTGGAAATTCGGTTAGATAACGAGTATTGATTCCCATTACGGAATTCTTCCTGTTGCGGTGCCCACCCCCCAGGGGTCTGGAATTCGGCGCGCACCGTTTCTCATCTCTGGGGTGCGTTTCTACGGAACAAAGCTAAAATTTTAGTAAACCTCTCGCAGTACTGGGTTTCTGCCCTTCTGCGAGGAATCGGGATATATGCTTGGGTTGGGACTATATTCAATTTGTCGGTATGCTGCGGAATGTTCCACTTTTTGGAGAACCGTTTTTGCAGCCCAAAACCGGCCTTGGGCACGCGCGCAGATGTGCCGTTCGCGCAATCGCAGGCATACGCTGAATCAATCTTGTTGACGCTGGTGGAGGCCGGACGGCCGCCTCCGGTGCGGTGTCGTCAGCCTTCGGTGTCGAGCCCGATGCTCAATGCCATTCGGACCAGATGGGGCAGGCTGTCGGCCTGCATCTTGTCCATCAGCCGGGCGCGGTAAACCTCTACCGTACGCGGGCTGATTCCCAGTTCATAGGCAATGACCTTGTTCTGGTGGCCGATGATGAGATGGCGCAGCACGTCGCGTTCACGGGGTGCCAGATGCTCCAGCCGGTCCCGTATGTCTTGTTGTTCCCTGGCTTCGGAGACCGTATGGAGGGTCAGGGTTTCGGCGGCGCGCACGCTGTCGAGAACGACATCACCGATGAAAGGTTTCTCGATGAAATTGACCGCCCCGGCCTTCATGGCCTGGACCGCCATGGGGACGTCGCCATGCCCGGTGATGACGATGACGGACAGTTTCGACTGTATATCGACAAGCCGTGCCTGAACGTCGAGACCGTTCATATCCGGCAGGCGGACGTCGAGCAGCAGCACCCCGGCCGTCTGGTCATCGGTTTCCGCCAGGAAGGACGTTGCATCCTCGAAGCTGAGCACCGCATAGCCTTCGAGTTCGAGCAGCGAGGCGAGTGATTCACGCACCGCCTTGTCGTCATCGACGATGTAGATTGGCGTATTATTTTCCGGCATGTGATTGTCCGTTATATCCGGCGGTTGCGATGGTAAAGGAGAACCTGGCGCCGCCGCCCGCGCCGCGGGATACGGTCATGCGACCGCCATGAGATTCGACAATCGTGCGGCAGATGGAAAGGCCGATACCCATTCCGGTCGGCTTGGTCGTCACCATCGGCTGGAAAAGCTGTTCGGAAACCTCGCTCGAAATGCCGGGGCCGCTATCCTCGATTGCGATTTCCACACTATCGGCATCAGGCGCGCTGCTGCTGATGCGGATGGTCGGCGCGACATCGTCCGCCATGGCTTCGATGGCATTGCGAACAAGGTTCAGAACAACCTGCTGAACCTGCACCCGGTTCATGATGACAACGGGCAGGTCGCTGGCGAGGTCGAATACGCATTGCGCGTTGGCCATGTTTTCGTCTTCGCGAACAAGTTCGACGGCTTCGCGCAGCATCTGGTTGACGTTCTCTTCCGTCCGCTGGGCTTCACCGGCCTCGACCATTTCCCGCAGGCCACGGATGATTTCACCAGCGCGTTCCGCTTGTCCCCGGGCGCCGTCAATCGCGTCGAGAAGGCGCTGGGTCGGCGGTGTCTCCGCCCGGCCGACAACGCGGGAGACAATCTGCAGATTGGTCAGCACCGCTGCCAGGGGGTTGTTCAATTCGTGCGAGACAGCGGACGCGAAATGGCCCACGGCGCTTTGCCGCATATTGTCCATCATGCGGGTCTGCAGCCGGCGCAGACGAAGGTTTTCATGTTCATGTTCCCGCAGCCCGATGACCATCTTGCGGAACGCATCGCCGGCGGCATTGACCTCGCTGTAGATTGAGGTCGTCTGGGGCTCGATTTCAAAATTGCCGCCCGTGACCGCTTCCGCGTCGGCGCTGAGCTGCCGCATCGGCCGGGCGATAGTGTGCCAGATGAGGATCGTGAGGATGCAGCCGAAGAACGCAACGGCCATCCCCAGATACAGGTTCAGCCGGGTTTGTTCGTTCAGCAGGCCCAGATAGTCGTCCTCCGGCACATAAATCACCATGGTCCAGGGCCAGTTATTACTGAAAAACGGCGTGAAGACAGACAGGTAGCGGCGTCCGTCAAATTCGAACGGCTGCACGACCGGGCTGTCGATCATGATATTGTCCGCCGCCAGGCCCAGCGCGCTGAATGCGGCGCGCGCGATCGGGTCGTCCATCTCCGCGATCGTGGCAAAACGCGGCCCCTTGCTGGAATCCGTTTTTGCCAGGGTGATCCGGTCGGGTTGGGGGTGGGCGATAATATCGCCGTTCCGGTTGAGGATGAACGCCGAGCCCGCCTTGCCGATATTCAGGTTTCCCAAAAATGATGAAAGCTGGCCGATTTCGATATCGACGCCGATTGCGCCCTGTACTTCGCTTTCGTCGGCATTAAAGGAGGGGATGGTCGCGCTGATGCCGGGCTGCTGGGAGGTGAAGAAGATATAGGGGTCCGTCCACATCAGTTCCCGGCGTTTGACCGCCAGCTTGAACCACGGCCGTGTCCGCGGATCGAATTTGTCGGCGGGATCTTCGCGGCGTTGCAGTTCGTCGAAGTTCTTGGTGCGCTTGATAAGTTCGACATGACGAACGCCTTTCGGCGAATAGATGATTTTGGTGACAAACGCCGTATCGTCATCGGTCGATTGTTCGCGTTTCACGAAGACGAAATTGCCTTCGACGTCACCGAAATAGATGCCGGAAAACCACGGGTACAGCGACAGTTCCTCGAAGAAAAGGCGTTCCATTGCGTGCAGGTCGCTTGCGGCACTGACATCGGATCTGGCGAGTCTGCGGGTGAGGTCGGCGGTAATCCGGGCGGGTTCCAGGAATTGTTCCGACTGGTCAACCACGTGGTTTGATACTTCCAGCATCAGCTGTTTGGCGTGACCGAGAAGGGCGTCCTGTGTGGTCAGGTAGGAAGACAGCAGAATGCCGGAAACAGTCAGAAGCTGAATGCCGATCACGCCGATAAGGAGGACCATGCGGAGCGAAAGTTTCATCGATCTCAGCACCCTGTCGCCCTGTCGTGATTAGTATGAAAATACGTTGCCGTATTGCGGAATGTAGCAGACAAAACCGAACCGGCAAGGGAGGGTGGCGACGGTGCCACCGCCCTCCCGGTTGCGGTAATTACTCGACCTCGATGGTTTCCATGGCCAGTTCACCGCCCATGATGTGCAGCGTGCGCTGCGGGTAGGGGATGGAGATCTGGTCGGCGTCAAAGCGTTCCTTGAGCGACTTGTTCAGGCCGAACCGCAAGCCCCAGTAATCGGTGGCATTACACCAGACCCGGATCGTCAGGTTGACCGAACTGTCACCCAGTTCCGATACCACGATCATCGGTTCCGGATCCTTGAGCACGCGGAAGTCTTCATCGACGACCGCCTGTGCGCTGGCAAAGGCCACGTTGATGTCGTCTTCGTAGGCAATGCCGATCACGCAATCGATGCGGCGGGTGTCATGATGGCTGAAGTTCTTCACGGCCGAGCCCCAGACCTGACTGTTGGGGGCGAGAACCTGCACGTTGTCGAGGGTGGCAAATTCCGTCACGAAGAGTGAAATGGATTTAACCGTTCCCATAATGCCGGCGGCCTCGACAAGGTCGCCGACCTTGAACGGACGGAACAGCAGCAGCATCACGCCGGCGGCGACATTGCTGAGCGTGCCCTGCAGCGCCAGGCCGATGGCCAGGCCGGCCGCGCCAAAGACCGCGATCAGGCTGGTTGTCTCAACACCGAACCGGGCGAGGACCGCGATGATGACGAACGCCACAACCGCGTAATAGGTGAGGCCGGCGAAAAAGCCCGCCAGGGTATCATCGACCATCGAGGCTTTGGCGCTCATCTTGAGGACAAACCGCTTGGCCCAGCCGGCGACCATCAGGCCGACGATCAGAATGACGATCGCGGCGACGACGTTCAAACCGTATGCCGTGATGATTGTCATTACGTTATCTATGACGTCTTGCATTTTGTTTCCCTCCGAGACGCAGGCTGCGTCAATGCTGTCGTGATGAAATTGTGTTTGAATTCGTTGGTTAGCGCATCGCGACGACGGCGAATTGCCGGGGGTCGCTCAATTTTCCCCACAGGGGCGTGTGCAGCAGTTCGATTTCTGCGGCGAGTGACGGATCGCCTGATTGCAGCAGCGAAACAACGCTCTGGATCAGGGAATCGAACCGCGTTTTCAGGCTGGTTATCTGGAGCTGGGCTTCACCGCCGTGATACCGCCCCAGGTCGTCCACCAGCGTGTCGATCTTGCGTTTGATGGCCAGTTTGGAGGACATGCCGATTGCCCCGGTGGCGCGCATCTTGGCGGCGATGCCGTCAATGTCGCTGCTTGCCTTCGCCGCTGTCCGCGTACGCAGCATGTCGAGCAGGCCATCGATGCCGTTCTTGGCGGTATAGGCGGTGAATTCCGTGCGCAGCATGCTGAGGTAGCTCACACCGCCGGCGACGATGTCGATGACCTTGTGCTGCGCGACCTTGCTGCGGACCCGCCAGTGGAGTACCGATTCTTCGCCGGACGGCGTCATGACCCGGGTCGAAATCATCGCGTCGCCATCCTTGACGGTCTCGCTTCGGATCACGGCGATTTCGGCCTTGTGATAGGCAGCCAGTTGATCGGCATAGCCGGCCGGAACATATTCGGCGAACAGCAAACGGAATTCGCGCTGCTGGGCGTCACTGGCTTTCGGCCAGTAGGCACCCATGGCATACCGGCCCATAAGTTCATGGTCGAAGCGGGCCATGAACAGGGATTTCAGCTTCGCGCGACCATTCGCGTCGGTATTGATGACGGCAACGGCTTCACGACTGGTTTCCAGTACGAAATCCGCCGCGCGGGAAAGAGCGTCCGGGGTCGCGGCCTGGGCGGCGGGAACCATCAGGAGGCCGGACAAGACGGCAATCGTCCCGGTGAGGTTCCGTACTGCGCGACATCCCATTTCCATGACGACCATTCCCTGTTTTATCCATGTGCCACTCTCTGGCGTTGGACAAGGAATAGGCCGCTGGCGCGGATGCCGATATTCGGGTGTTTTCCGTACGTATTTCTACGCACAGACGAATGCCGCCGGATGCCGGGGTTCAGGCCCCGGGATTCACACGCCGGGTTTTATGCGACAGCCAGGGCTTCGCCGGTCTCGCTGACGGTTGGTCCGATACCCGCGACAGTGGTCCGGCGCATGACGCGGCGATATTTCGCGCTGTCGAACGCGGTTGCGCGGTGCAGGACGCAGCGATTGTCCCAGATGACGAAATCAAGCGGCTGCCATTGGTGGGCGTAGACGAATTCGGGCCGGGTCGCCCGCACGACCAGCTCTTCCAGCAGGTGGCGGCCCTTCTCGAGCGGCCAGCCGATGATGTGCGAGGCATGCGCGCCCGTGTAGTAGTTCTTGCGCCCGTTCCCCGGATTGGTGCGCACCACCGCGTGCTGCACCGGTGGCACCTGGGCAATGGCCTCGGCCGGCGGGGAATAGCCCTTCACCTTGCTGCGCGAATAGGCGTAATTATGTTCCGCGACCAGCCCGTCGAGTTGTCGTTGTTCCGATTCCGGCAGGGATTCATAGGCCGCGCGGCAGGTGGCGAACTGCGTATCGGCGCCTTCCGGCGGGACCTCGCGTCCCGACAGCATGGAACAATAGGCCGGCACCGGCTTGAACGAGCTGTCCGTGTGCCACATCTCGTTGCCGCTGTTGCCCGTCAGCCGGTGGTGCCCGGGCGGGAAGATCTCGTTGGTGTCCATGTCGACATTGGTGATGTTCGAAATCGGCGTGCCGCCATCGCCCTCTTTCTTGTAGAGCATATTTTCCAGGGTGCCGAAGCGCTGGCTGAAGGCGATCTGCGTATCGTTGTCGAAGGCCTGATCCCGGAAGACCAGGACCGAATAATCGTCGAGTGCGGATTTCAGGACATTGACAGTTTCGTCATCTACCGGCCGGGTCAGGTCCACCCCGCCGATTTCCGCCCCGATAGTGTCCGTCAGCTTTTGAATGGTGATCGGCATGATGCAATATCCTCCCCGACTCGCTTCACTTCAGGTGAAGTGAAGCAGTATCCCGCGTTCGTTGCAAGGCAGGCCGCTTCAGAGCGATGGCGGGTCGTCGGCAATGACAGCCGCGGCAAATCGCATGTCGACGCAGGCTTCAAAGGGGATCGGCTTGCCGATCAACCCGCCCGACAGCAGCGCCGCGCTGAGCCGGTCGAAGCCGGCGCGCGGCAGGATCGGGTTGCGGCCCCAGACGCCGACCGCCTTGTAGCGGTCGATCGCACCGGCGAGGATTTCCGCCGGGCAGTCCGGAAAAAATTCTGCGACCGTATCGGCGATTTCCGGCCCGGTATGGGCATGCAGCCATTTCTGGGCGCGGTACATCGCCCTGGTCATGCGGTGCAATTCGTCGGCCTTGGCCTCCAGGGTCCGGCGTATGGTGTAGAGGGTCGTATAGGTGCACGGACCGCGATCGGCCGCCGCATACCAGATATGGCCAACGCCCGACTGGAGGAGTGTCTCGACATCCGGCTGGAAGAGTTGCGCCACATCGATCCGTCCGTCCCGCAGCGCCGCCACGTTCTCGGCCATGCTGGCATCGGTGACCCGGTTGACGGCGGCGGGGGCAATCTCCGCGCGGCGCAGGTCGTCCTGCAGGCACATCCACGGGGTCGGCACTTCGGACACGGTACCCACCGTGACCGTCGTCAGGTCGTTGAGGGTGAAATCCGGGTTCGGCCGGTTGCCGACCAGGAAGAACGGGTCGCGCGTTACCGCTTCGCAGAAACCGACGATGTCGACCGCGGCATTGCGGTCGCGGTTCATCATGATCCGCATCGGTCCGCCCCAGTAGACATCCGCCTGCTGTGATTCGAGATGGGCTGCGACATCGCCGGTATCCGGGCTGGTGGCGAGCGTCACGTCCACGCCTTCGGCCGTATACGCGCCTAATGCATGCGGCAGGTAGAACGGCGTGTAGAAGATGGCGCGGAAGGATTCGTAGACGGTGATCGGCATGGTGTTTCTCCGGCTGTCAGTTCTGCCCGCGGGGGCGGATCAGGGGCATCGCGCTGGCATTGTCCGGGGTGAAATCCGCCCATTCGCCCTCGAACTGCAGAATGCCCAGCGCGGCGGTTTCGAACGGTTCCAGCACGCCTGAAACCGCGCCGTAAAAGCTTTCCATACCGGGGTTGTGCCCGACCAGCAGAACCCGCTGTCCCATATCCGGCTGGTCGCGTGCGACGGCCAGGATGGTCTGCGGGTCGGCGTGATACAGGCGCGGTTCCTCGATAATCTCGTCGTTACTGATCCCCAGCGTCTTCGCCACACGTTTCGCCGTATCGATGGCGCGGCGCGCCGGCGAGGTGACGATATAGTCGGGAACGTGTTCTTCATCGCGCAGCCAGCCGCCAACCAGCGCCGCGCTTTCCTTGCCGCGCCGGGTGAGGGTGCGCTCGAAATCGGGCATGTTTGGCGGCCAGTCGGATTTGCCGTGCCGCAACAGCAGCAGTTCGCGCATGGTGTTTCTCCCTGTGGCCGCGATCAGGATAGGAGCGCGAACAGCGCCGCGCCATGTTTTTCCCGCTGTTCGGCGATCAGGGGCGCGACGGCATCGGCAAAGCCCCGCGTCTCCGCCGGTGTCAGGGCAGTCACGGTATTGCCGGCCTGCCGCAGCGCCGCCAGCACGGTGTCGTCCGCAGCCGCCGCGAAGCCGCGCTGCGCTGCCGTTGCTTCGGCGGCGGCAGCATCGACGGTATGGCGAACCACTTCGGGCCAGCGCGCATAGGCGGCCGCATTGCACAGCAGCAGCGCCGCGCCAAAGAAATGGCCCGACAGGGTCACATGCCGGTGGTGTTCATGCAGACCGAAGACATGCAGCGTGGTCAGCGGGTTTTCCTGCGCCTCGACCCGGCCGTTCGCGACGGCATCGCGCAATTCGCGCACATCCAGCGCCACCGGTTCGAAACCCAGCATCGCGAAGCTGCGCTGGTGCAGCGCGCTGGACAGGGTTCGGATGCGCAGCCCCTGGCAATCTGCGGGCGTGTGGATCGGGCGGGTATCGTTGCTGAAATGGCGGAAGCCGTTATCCCAGTATCCCAGCACCCGGTATCCGGTTGCCGCCCCGATCCGCGCGGTCAGCAAGGCGCCGAGTTCGCCGTCCAGCAGCCGGTAGGCCTGCGCGCGGTCCGTGATGGTGAAGGGCAGGTCCAGCAATTCCAGCGCCGGCACCCGTTCGGCGAGATAGCTGGATGCGAAATAGCACATGTCCAGCGCGCCGCTTTCGACCATCGCCAGCAGGTCGGCGGCCTTGTGTCCCGTCGCGGTGATATCGCCCTCGAATTCGAAACGGACCGCGTCGTCCAACGGGGCGTCCAGTCGGTCGCGCAAAGCCGCGCCGAAAACCGCCGCCGCCCGGCTGTGGACCGAGTCTGGCGGCTGGTAGCCGCCGAAGCGGATCGTGACCGTACCCATTGTGATTACTCGTGCCTCACTTGCGTGTGATGGACGGGCGGACAGGCCAGAAGCCGATTGACCCGCCAATCCGGAAGGCCCCACAATACACGAATAGTACTCGTTGGACCGACGCGATCAATTCGGCCGCCAGGGCCTGTGTCGATTACCCATCGGGGGGATTCTTGCGGAGGACCGGGCATGCGTCGCGTCGCTTTTGCATTGATTGTATCGACTGTTCTGACGGCACTTGTCGGCCTGACCGGCCAGCCGTTGCGCGCGGCGACGAAGACGCCGGTGGATCTTGTCCTCGCCATTGGCGTCGATGTCTCCCGCAGTGTCGATTACGAGGAAGGCCAGTTGCAGCGGCAGGGCTATATCCAGGCCTTTCGGGACCCGGACGTCGTTGCCGCCATCCAGACCGGCATGCTGGGCCGCATCGCGGTCGGCTATTTCGAATGGGCCGGTGACGGGTTGGCGACGGTGGTTCGGGGATGGACGTTGATCGAGAACGCCGCCGACGCCAGAGCCTTTGCCGACTCGCTGACGGAAAGCCCGCCGATGCCGATGCGCCGCACCTCGATCAGTGGCGCCATCGATTTTGCCGTCCCCTGGCTGGACAGCAATGATTTCGAGGCGACGCGCAAGGTGATCGACATTTCCGGCGACGGGCCGAATAATTCCGGCGGGCTGGTGAACGAGGCCCGTGACCGCGCGGTCGCCGCGGGCATAACCATCAACGGCTTGCCAATCATGGACAAGGGCAATGGATTTTATGGACGCCGCTTCAATATTCCCAATCTCGACCTGTATTACGGGGATTGCGTGATCGGCGGGCCGGGGGCCTTTCTTGTCGTGGCGGAAGACTTCCAGGATTTCGCCCGCGCGGTGCGGCGCAAGCTGATCCTGGAAATCGCCGGCATGACCCCGCGGCCGGAGCACCGCGCGGGCCGCGCCCGTATTCACCTGGCGCAGCAGATCATGCCGACCCCGCGGGTCGCGCCGCCCTGTGATATCGGTGAACAGATCATGCGCTCGCGGGATGACTTCTGATGCGGTGGGTTTCCTCTATCGCCTGCCTTCTGTTTTGCCTGGCGGCAAACCCGGTTTCGGCCAAGACACCGGTCGACCTGGTGCTGGCGCTGGCCGTGGATGTTTCCCGCAGCGTTGATAACGAGGAAGCGCATTTGCAGCGCCAGGGCTATATCCAGGCTTTTCGGGATCCCGAGGTCGTGGCCGCGATCCAGACCGGGATGCTGGGCCGGATCGCGGTTGGCTATTTCGAATGGGCGGGGGTGGGCAATATCGCCCAGGTCACCGACTGGAAGCTGATACAGGATGCCGCCGGGGCCAGCGCCTTTGCCGACAGTCTGGAAATGCGGCCGCCGGTGCCGATGCTGTGGACCTCGATCAGCGGCGCCATCGATTTCGCCGTGCCCTGGCTGGAGCGGAACGACTTCGAGGGCACCCGCAAGGTGATCGATATTTCCGGGGACGGGCCGAACAATTCCGGAGACCTGGTGGTGGGCGCGCGCGATCGGGCCATCGCGGCGGGGATCACCATCAACGGGCTGCCGATCATGGATCAGGGGTTCGGCATGTATACCGCCTTCAACATCAGCAGCCTCGATTTGTATTACCGGGACTGCGTGATCGGTGGGCCGGGGGCCTTCCTGATCGTGGCGGAAAACTTCCGCGATTTTGCCCGCGCGGTGCGCCGCAAGCTGATTCTGGAAATCGCCAACCTGACGCCGGAACCGGCCCCGCCCCGGGCCCGCATCATCCGGGCGCAGGCCGGACCGGATACCCGCAAGGCGCCAGCATGCAATATCGGCGAACAGATGTTGCGCTTCCGGGGCAATTACTGATGCGCGGCGACAGTGGCAACCTGTTCACCGACCTGCCGGACGCGCAGCCGCACGAAGCGGTCGATACCCTGCTGGCGGGCGGGGCCTTCCGGCTGGTCAGGATCATCTCGACGGGGCAGGCGACGCCGGAGGGCGAATGGTACGACCAGGCCGAGGATGAATGGGTGGTGCTGCTGCGCGGCCGCGCCGGTTTGCACTTCGAGGATGAGGCGGCGGAGCGCGTGCTTGCCCCCGGCGACTGGATCAATATCTCCGCCCATCGCCGCCACCGGGTCACCTGGACGGCGGCGGATGAGGCGACTGTCTGGCTGGCGTTGCATTCACTGGGATAGCGAGGCGCTCACCGCCGTTCCTCCTCACTTCGATCCTTTTCGCCCGGGAGGAGAGGAGGCACGCAGCCTTGGCCGCTTAAGGCTGGGGCGCTTCGCCGACGATGGTGGTGCGGTGCATGTGGCGGCGGTTGGCCGGGTCGTCGACGTCGAAATCCGCCAGCGCGTAATGCAACCCGCAGCGGTTGTCCCAGAAGATCAGGTCGCCCGCGCGCCATTGATGCCGGTAGTTGTTTTCCATCCGCGTCGCATTGGCAATCAGATGGTCCAGGATTGCCGCGCTTTCCTTGTCCGTCATGCCGACGATGCGGCAGGTGAAGTTCTCCGACAGGAACAGCGAGCGCTTGCCTGATTCCGGATGGGTGACGATCAGCGGATGTTCGACCGGCGGCACCTTGGCGACCATGCGGGCGCTGGTTTCCGGGTCGCGGTCGCGCAGCCCGGGTGAGCGGCTGTAGTCATGCACCGCGTGCATCCCTTCCAGCATATTGCGGAACGGTTCGCTCAGCGTTTCCAGTGCGCGGTACATATTGGCGAAGACTGTGTCGCCGCCGATTGCCGGCACCTCGCGCGCATACAGCAGTGAGCCCATGCTGGGCGTCTTCGTGTAGCACAGGTCCGAATGCCAGAACCGGCCGACATTGCGGGTGTCGGAGGGCTTGCCGTCGACCGGCAGGTTCGAGACCATGAACAGTTCGGGGTGGTCGGGATGCTGGTAGGCGTCGAGCGGGTGGATCGCCAGTTCGCCGAACCGGGCGCTGAAATCGATATGCTGCTGCGGGGTCAGGTTCTGGCCGCGGAACAGCACGATGCATCGTTCCGCCAGCGTGTCGCGGATGGTGGTGATATCCGCGTCATCCAGCGGCCGGGCAAGGTCGATCCCCTCGAATTCCGCGCCGACGGATACGGAAAGCGGCCGGATTGTGTAATTCTGCAGCGTCATGGCGGTTTCCGTCTCCCCCGGTTGCGATGATCCGGCGGGAACTATGAGCCATTTTTACCGGCTACGCCAAGTGGCGGCATGGGCCGCGGCGGCGATTACAGGACGAAGGGCAGCATGACGATGATTCCGACGATGCTGTAGAAAACCGTATTGGCGAACATCCGCAGCACCTGGCGGTTTTCGCTGCCCGCTTCCAGACCCGCCATATCGGCGACAAAATCGCCCGGCCACATTAAAAACATCATTTGGAACCACTCCTGTTGACCGGATCGGCCACGGTGTTCGCACACTGGCCTCTGTTGGCCTTATATATGCAAAAAACGATATGTTTCAAGGGCGGTGGATGCGGCACGGGATGCCGTTGCGAAAAGACCCGGCGGCGTGGTCCCGCGCCGCCAGGAATTTCAGGTCAGTACAGTGCCACCGGATTGCCCGGCGATCCCGTCGCGCCCTTCATCTTCAGCGGCGCCCAGACGAACAGGAACTCATACGCCTTGTCTTCGACAAGCTGGCTGAGGTCCAGATTCTCGATATTCCAGATGCCGCGCCTTGTCTGCATCTGCACGTGGCATTCGAACGGCTTGTCGGCGTTCTCGCCGGGCACCGCTTCCACCGCCCAGCTATCGGCGCCGGTCAGGATGATCCGGCGCTCCGCCAGATAGTTGCAGGCCGATATGCCGAAGCCCGGCTCACCGGCGTTGAAATCCGCAACCCGCTTGGTTTTGTCGGCGGCGTCGAACTTGTCCCAGTCCTTGGGATGCCAGATATCGCCGTGTCCGGTATGCAGGAACACGCAATCGCCCTCGCCGATGGGGGCGATTCCCTGCCGCTCGATCATCGCCTCGACATCCTTGTCGGTGATGATGCCGGGATCGCCCGGGCCTTTGGGGATCGGCAATTGCCCGCCGCGCAGGGCGACCGCATCCAGCAACACGCCGCGACAGACGAAGCCCTTCTCGGCAACGTGCTCCACGCCCAGCGGGCCCATGCCATAGGCGTTGATGCCGGGATCGTCGAGGAAGCGGCCGTTATAGAAGAACTTGCCCTTTGAGGTGATGACGCCGATATGGCCCGGCCCGTCGAACTGGGTGCCGATCTGGCCGATTTCGGTGGCGAGGTATTCGTCGTTATAGACCAGCTGGTGTTTGCCGAACGGGCCACCGGTCGGCAGGCCGGGGATGGTCATCCGCCAGCCGCGCGAGCCGAAGGCCGGGGCGTCACCGGCATAGACCTTGCCCAATGTGGCGGTCTTGCCCTGCTTGACCAGTTGCAGCGCCTTGAGCACCAGCGCCGGGGTGGTCCGGTTGACGGCGCCGGCCTTGTCATCCGCGCCCCATTCGCCGGGCGCCCAGTTCTGTGTCAGCGGTTCGTCATTTGCCTGCTGCGCGCCAAGCGGCACGGCGAAGGTTGCGATAGCCGCCGTCAAGACGGCAGCCCCAATGGATCTGACGGTCATTTTGCTTTCCTCCCTGTTTGGTTGGTCAGTCCGGGGATGGTAGCCCGACTTCGGTGCGCAGGCGAGAAAATGCGGTTGCATTATTCATTGCAGGATTGAATCCGGAGGCGTTTCCTCAAAAAGCCCTGATGTCGGGGAATTAGCCACCGGGCGGGCGCCGGTTCAGGCGCCCGTCACTCAGTTCCCCTGCAGGATGGCGATGACTTCGTTCGTCACCGCCGCCGTGCCCATATCGCCGCCGAATTCCATCGGCCGCAACCGGTTGGCGGCGAAGCCTGCGGCCACCGCGTCATCGATGGCCTGCGCGGCATCGGCGGCATGCCGGGTGCCGGAGCGTTCGGCCAGGTAATCCAGCATCAGTGCGCCGCTGAGGATGGCCGCCAGCGGGTTGGCCTTGTCCTGTCCCATGATGTCGGGGGCGCTGCCATGGGCCGGCTGGAACAGCGCGTGTTCGTCGCCGAATTCGCCTGAACAGGCCATGCCCATACCGCCGACCAGGCCGCCGGCCAGATCGGACAGGATGTCGCCGAAGATGTTTTCCATGACCAGCACGTCGAAGTTCCAGGGCTGGCGCACGAATTCCAGCGCCTGCGCGTCGACGTAATTGTACCGTTTCTCGATATCGGGGAAGGCGGCCGCGCGTTCGTCGAATATCTTGCGGAAGAAGGCCATGGACGTGAACACATTGGCCTTGTCGACGCAGGTGACGAGGCCCCTGCCGCCGCGCGCCTTGCGCTTTGCCGCCAGCCGGAAGGCGAAGTCGTGCAGTTTTTCGGTGGTCGCGCGGGTAATGCGCAGGGTGTCGCGGACTTCGCTGTCGCCGATGACGATGCTGCGGTTATGGACCGCGGCGGAATAGAACAGGCCCTCGGTCGATTCCCGGATGATCATCATGTCGATATCGGCGGCGCGCGGGTCGGCCAGCCGTTGCGTGATATTGGGATAGGCCTTGATCGGGCGCACCCCGGCATAAAGCTGAAAACGGTCGCGCAGCCGCAGATGCGGTGAAATTTCGGTGCCATCCTCATGGCGGATGGCGGGCAGGCCGATGGCGCCCAGGAAAATGGCGTCGGCTTCGCCAGCGGCTTCTTCGACGCCCGGGGCGACATCAACCCCGTGTTCGGCGAAATACCCGGCACCGGCCAGCAGCGTTTCCGTCCGGATTTCAAACCCGCCGATCTTCTGTCGCGCGGCTTCCACCACGGCCATGGTGGCTTCGCTGACATCGACACCGATGCCGTCGCCTGGAATTAACGCGACGGTGAATACCTGATTGGTCATTTTTAACTCTCCCTGCTGCCGTATCCGGCCTGCATTTTGTTCGGCGCACACCATAATGTTGTATGCCGATGCTGCAAGGCAGAACGACATCATATGTCCCGCGTGGACAGTCCTGATGCTGGTCCATACAATCCACGCGCAAATATCCATTCCATCAAGGAGACCGCCATGACCCCGCCAGACAGAATGCGTGCCCTGCTCGCCGAACCCGGTTTTGTTGCGATGCCAGCCATCTGGGACGGGATCAGCTCGAAACTGACGCATCAGGCGGGCTTCAAGACGGCGTTTCTGTCCGGATCCTGCGTGGCGGCAAGCCGCCTTGGCGGACCCGACCTGGACCTGATCACGGCGGCGGAAATGCAGGATTCGCTGAACATGACGCGGGCGGCCGCGCCGGACTTGCTGATTCTGGCCGATGGCGACCATGGCTACGGCAATGCGATGAACGTGCAGCGCACCGTGCGCGCCTACGGGCGCCAGGGGGCGGCGGCGGTTCTGATCGAGGACAAGATCACCCCGCGCGCGTTGACCGCGGCCGGCAAGCCGACCCTGCCGTTCGAGGAGATGCGCATGAAACTGCGCGCCGCCGTCGAAGCGGCGAAGGAATCCGGCATCATGGTCATGGCCCGCACCGACTGCCGCCCGACCCTGGGCATCGATGAAGCCGTGGCGCGGATCGAAATGTATGTCGCGGAAGGCGCGGATATACTGTTCCTCGATTCCCCGGCGGATGAGGACGAATGTCGCCGCGCCGTGGCTGCCGCCGCCGGTCGTCCGTCCTTCGCCGTGTTGTCGCCCGGCGGCAATCGCGAAACGCCGACCCAGGCCCGGGCGGCGGAGCTTGGCTTCAAGATCGGAACCTTCCCGACAGCCATGCTGTCCCCCGCCATTGCCGGAATCAAGGCGGGGCTGGCGGCGCTGCAGGCGGGCGAGGCGGAAACCGCAAGCGCCCTGTCGTCCGAAGAATTCCGCCGGACGCTGGGCTATGACGATTACGAGGAAAAGGCGAAGGCGTTTACGCTTCCGGGTTGAGGCGCGCGCGCATATCGGGGATATAACGGGGATGCGGGGCCGGGAAGACGTGCCGCGCGGAACCCGACCTGAAAGCTGAGCTTCGGTCTTGTCTGAAAGTATCGACGATCTGTTCGCCCGTTACGGGCCCGCCTATCGCTGGCTCGCGACCGCGACGGGCATGCTCGGCTTTTTTTCGGTGGTATTCTCCGCAACCATCGTGAATGTCGCGGTGCCCGAGGTGATGGGCGCCTTCGGGGTCGGACAGGACAAGGCGCAGTTCCTCGCCACCGCGTTTCTTGCGACGATGACCGCCAGTCTGCTGCTCAATGCCTGGATCGTCGACCGGCTGGGGCAGCGCTATGCGTTTCTGCTGGCATTGGCCGGGTTTGCCGCGGGCAGCGTGCTCAGCGCTACCGCGGTTACCCTCGAGCTGGTTATCTTCGGGCGGGCGATACAGGGACTGTTCAGCGGGTTCGTGCAGCCGCTGGTCATGGTGTTGATATTCCAGGTATTTCCGCCGCATCGGCGCGGTTTCGCCATGGGTATTTTCAGCATGGGCACGGTGTTCGCGCTGGGCGTCGCACCGGCTTTCGGCGGGCTGTTGATCGATGCGTTCAACTGGCGCTGGGTGTTCCTGGCGCCGATGCCGATGATGGCCGCCGCATTCTTCCTCGGTTTTCTTTTCATCCCGTCCCAACGCAAGTCATCGCCGGCCGCGCCCTTTGACTGGTCGGGATACAGTTTTCTATGCGTGGCGATGTTTGCGGTTGTGACCGCGATTTCCAGCGGCCAGCGCGAAGGCTGGACGTCGGATGGTATTCTGGGCTGGTTCGCGCTGACCTTTGTGTCGGGAGCAGGGTTCGTTTTTTCGCAATTGCGGCCGGATGCCGGCTTGCTGAACCTGAAACTGTTCCGCAATACACGTTTTTCACTGTCGATCATGCTGGCGCTTGCCTTCGGTATCGGCAATTTTTCGACCATTTACCTGATGCCGGTCTTCGGCCAGATCATCCAGCAATATACGCCGACCGAGGCGGGCCTGCTGCTGATGCCGGGCAGCCTGCTGGCCATGCTGCTGTTGCCGATGTCCGGGCGGATGTCCGACATTTTCCAGCCGCACAAGGTCATCATGGTGGGGCTGGTGATGTTCGCGGCCGGTGCCTGGCTGATGGCGACGGCGGATACCCATACGATGTTCTGGACGGTGGCGGGCTTCATTCTGATCAGCCGGGTCGGGCTGGCGCTGGTCAATCCGTCGCTGAATACCGCTGCCATGCAGTCGCTGCCGCTACAGAATCTGCAGCAGGGGGCGGGGATATTGAGCTTTGCCATGCTGCTCGGCGGGGCCGTCGGGATCAATGCGCTGGTGGTGATTCTGGAACAGCGCACCCAGATGCATGCCGATGCGCTGACCCTGACCCAGACGGCCGCCAATGCCGTGACCCGGGAAATGCTGGAAACGGTGCAGGCAATGCTGGGCGCGGCGGGGGTGCCGGAAGCGCTGCAACAATCCGCAGCACTGCACTATCTGGGCCGGGTCGTCACCGCGCAGGCGGATACGCTGGGCTTTCAGGATGGCTTCATGGCCATTGCGTTGCTGTTCATAGCAGCCTTGATTCCGGCCTGGTTGTTTGGCCGCGCCCGGTCGGAAACCGGTCGCTGAGCGTTATTTTCCCGGGCGGCGGGGCATGGGCCGGATCCAGAATTTACTTGCGCGCTAAATTTGATAATGATTATTAGTATCATAATTGATATTTGCAGGCGATCGGGACGACCGGCTTATGAAGACGATTTCCAATCGGCACTGGATTGTGGTGACGCCGGTCGCGGTACTGGCGCATCTGGGCATCGCCGCCGTGATGTTGTCCGCACCAGCCCCGTCCGGGGCAAAGGCGCCCGGGACCGGCGGGATCGAGATTTCGCTGGGCGCGGCAGGCGGTGCGCCCGGCGAGGCGGCAGCGGCGGCTCCAACCGACGCGCCGACCGAACCCCCGACAGAAACCGTCGCGGCGGTCCCGGTGGCCTTGCCGGTCGCCGCGCCGCCGGTGGTGGAGAGCCCGCCTGAGGTGGTGGCGCCGCCGGTCGCGGATACTATTCAGCCGATCGAAGCCCCGGTTCCGGTGCAGGTTGCCGCCGTGCAGGCGCAGGCCGTGATCCCGCCACCCCGTCCGAAACGCAAGCCGGACCTGGTGAAGCCGGTCGCGGTGACACCCGTCGTGGTGACGCCGCCACAGGAAGCCCCGGTGGTGGAAGAACCCAGGCCAGTCGAACCGGTTGAAAACCTGCAACCCGCATCGCGCCCGATGGATGATGCCGAACAGATTGCCGCGCTTCCGCCGGTGACGGCCGGGGCGGGGGGGCGTTCCGGGGCCCGCAATACCGCGGATGCCGGAGACGGTGCCGCCGCCGCGCCCGCTGCGGGGGGCGTTGCCGGCGAGGCCGCGGATTACATGGCCCATCTTCAGGTGTGGCTGCAGGAACACAAGGAATACCCGCGCAGCGCCCGCCGCCGCCGTCAGGAAGGCATGGCGCTGCTTGCCTTCGTGATGGATCGCAACGGGTATGTTCTGGAACACAGTCTTCGGCAAAGCAGCGGCCACAAGATGCTGGATAACGAGGTTCTGGCGCTGATCCGCCGGGCCGAGCCCTTGCCGCCGCCGCCGCCGGAAGTGGCCGGCGAGCGCATCCGTCTGGTCGTGCCGGTGCAGTTCTTCCTGCGATAGTCTGCCCGTGAACCTTGCCGTTGACCCCGGATGGGGGTTTAATTGCCCGCAATGGTGGCGATTGCGACGAATGTCGGCTGCGAGGGGCAACAATGCGCGGATTCAAACGTCTCGTAACAGGAATAGCGGCAGGATTGACCCTGTTTGCCAATCTGGCGGTGGCGTCGGCGGACGAGGCGTCGTTCATCAAAACCCTTGCCAGTCAGGCCATCGGCACCCTGCAGGATCAGAGTGTCAGCCTGGAAGTGCGCGAGGAACGGTTCCGGCAATTGCTGCATGACGGTTTCGCGATGCGCAAGATCGGCCGTTTCGTGGTCGGCCGGCACTGGAAGGTCATGTCGCCGGACCAGCGCGACGAATACCAGCAACTGTTCGCGGATTGGGTGCTGAAGACCTATTCGGCGCGGCTGGGCGGCTATACCGGGCAGCGCTTCGTTATCGACCGGACCGTGGAAGCGGGGGCCAGTGACATTTATGTGCGCACCCGGATTGTCCAGTCGGACAGCGAGCCGATGCGGTGCGACTGGCGGGTGCGCAGCTTCGACGGCAAATTCAAGGTCGTCGACGTGGTCGTCGAAGGGGTCAGCATGCTGTCGACCCAACGTTCGGAATTCGGCGCGGTGCTGCGCAGGCACGGGCCGGACGGGTTGATCGAGGCGCTGCAGATCCGGTTGACCAGCTATCCGGCGACCTCATGACGACGCGGCGGACAAACAAATATGGATAAGCGGAAAACCGCATGAAATATAGATTTGCAGGGAGGCAAATTAATGGGTGAGTGGTCACGGAGGGGCCTGACCGGGCGAATCGCGGCGATTTTGCTGCTGGGACTGGCGCTGGCGCTGCCGACAGGCGGGGCATCAGCCGCGACATTCGACGACGGCTATGCCGCCTATCAACGGGGCGATTTCAGCGCGGCACGGAAAATCTGGACCGGGTTGGCCGAAGGCGGCGAAGTGCGCGCGCAATACAATCTGGGCATCATGCTGGACGAAGGGCGCGGCGTTACCGTCGACAAGGCGGCAGCGCGCGAATGGTGGCGCAAGGCCGCGGCGCAGAACATGCCCGAAGCGCTGCATAACCTGGCGACCAGCTATCTGTTCGGCACCGATGCGGAAACCGACCATGCGGAAGGACTCGACTTTCTGGTACGGGCCGCGCAATCCGGGCTGGGCCGGTCGCAATATGTGCTGGGGAAGATCTACCTGCACGGCCGGGGCGTGACGGTCGATGAAGCAAAGGGCCGGGCCTGGATCGAGAAGGCGGCCCAGCAGGGGCACGAACGCGCGCAATACAACATGGGCAAGATCACCCGCGACGGCATCGGCGGCACGGCGGATATCGCGGCGGCGGCGCAATGGTTCCTGCGCGCGGCGAAAAAGGGCTATGCCAAGGCGCAGAACCATATCGGCACGCGCTATGCCCGGGGCGAAGGCATCGAAAAGAACGAAGCCGAGGCGCTGTTCTGGCTGACCCTCGCGGCGCGCCAGAAGAACTGGACGGCGGAGGTCAACCGCAAGGCGCTGGCGGCGAAACTGCCGGAAGCCATCGTCCTGGCGGCGACGAAACGGGCCGATCACTGGAAGCCGGAATAACCGCCGGACCGGGGCCTGCCATCGCGGGCGGCGGTGATGCTTGACACGGGGCTGACTTGCCGGTCTTTTTCCCCGCTTACACAGCCGAACCGGGGGCCGCATTGTTCGCCAAGATCCTGATTGCCAACCGAGGCGAAATCGCCTGCCGCATCATGCGCACCGCATCCCGCATGGGGATAAAGACGGTCGCCGTTTATTCCGAAGCCGATGCCGGCGCGCTGCATGTCGAAATGGCCGACGAGGCCGTGCTGATCGGTCCGGCGGCGAGCGCGCAAAGCTACCTTGTCGCCGATAACATCCTGCGCGCGGTACAGGAAACCGGCGCGGAAGCGGTGCATCCGGGCTACGGCTTCCTGTCGGAAAACGCCGGTTTCGCCACCGCGCTGGACGACGCGGGCGTCGCCTTTATCGGCCCCGGCGTGCACGCCATCGGCGCGATGGGTGACAAGATCGAATCCAAGAAGCTGGCCATCGCGGCGGGGGTGCCGACCGTGCCGGGCCATGCGGGGGTGATCGCGGATGCCGATGCGGCGGTCGTGGCGGCGAATAAGCTGGGCTACCCGGTGATGCTGAAAGCGTCGGCCGGTGGCGGCGGCAAGGGCATGCGCATCGCCAATGGCGATGACGAGGTTGCCGAGGGCTTCCGGGCGGCGGCCAGCGAGGCGCGCACCAGCTTCGGCGACGACCGTATCTTCGTCGAGAAATTCATCGTCAATCCGCGCCATATCGAAATCCAGATACTGGCCGACGGGTTCGGCAACGCCATTCATCTGGGCGAGCGCGAATGTTCGATCCAGCGCCGCCACCAGAAGGTGATCGAGGAAGCGCCGTCGCCCTTCCTGGACGAGGAAACCCGCGCCGCGATGGGGGCGTCCGCCGTGGCGCTGGCCAAGGCGGTCGATTACCGCTCCGCCGGGACGGTCGAATACATCGTCGATGCGGACCGCAATTTCTACTTCCTGGAAATGAACACGCGGCTGCAGGTCGAACACCCGGTCACCGAATGCGTTACCGGCATCGACCTGGTCGAACAGATGATCCGCGTCGCCGCCGGCAAGCCGCTGACGATCAAGCAGGCGGATGTGACCCTGACCGGCTGGGCGATGGAAAGCCGCGTCTATGCCGAGGACCCGTTCCGCGAATTCCTGCCCTCCACCGGCCGGCTGGTGCGCTACCAGCCCCCGGCGGAAGAAAACGGCGTGCGCGTCGACAGCGGCGTCACCGAAGGCGGCGAAATCTCGATCTATTACGACCCGATGATCGCCAAGCTGATCACCTATGGCGATACGCGCGACGCGGCCATTGCCAAGATGCGCGGCGCGCTGGACGCCTATTACATCCGCGGTGTCTCGCACAATATCCCCTTCCTGGCGGCGCTGATGGCGCATCCGCGTTTCGCGGCCGGGAACCTGACCACCGGTTTCATTGCCGAGGAATACCCGGACGGCTTTTCCACCGACGACCTGGTGCATGACGACCCCAAGCTGATCGTCGCCGTCGCCGCCGTCATCCACGACACCCTGTCCCGGCGCGCGGCCGCGATTGGCGGCGGCATGGCCGAAGACGGGCTGATCGCCGTGGTCGGGCTGGAGGAACGCACCGAATACCCCATTGCCGTCACCGACGGCGGTGCTGCGAATGGCGATGGCTTTGCGGTCACCGTGGATGGCACGGATTTCACGGTGCAGGGCGACTGGCGACCGGGCATGCCGCTGTTCGACGGTTCTGTGGACGGCCACAAGGTCTGTATCCAGGTCGACCGCGCGGGCGTGCGCTACCGGCTCAGCCATGCGGGCGGCGCCAGCGACATTTTGATTGCGCGCGAAGCGGTGGTCGCGCTGAACCGGCTGATGCTGCACAAACCCCCGCCGGACACTTCCCGCTTCCTGCTCTCCCCCATGCCCGGCCTGCTGCTCAGCCTCGCCTGCGCGGAAGGCGATGCGGTCAAGGCCGGCGAAACCCTGGCGGTGGTCGAAGCGATGAAAATGGAAAACGTGCTCAGGGCGGCCCGCGACGGCACGGTGAAAGCGGTGCTGGCGGAGGCCGGCGCGAGCCTGACGGTGGATCAGCCGATCCTGGAGTTCGAGTAGGGGGCGTTAGCCCTTCAGCTTGGATTTGAGCAGCGTTAGAACCGGGATGATCCAGCCAAATTCGGCCGGCATACCAGCGGCGAGCGCCAGAACATATGACGCACCACCGAACGCGACGGCGAGGGTTGCCTTCTTGGAAAATTCCTTGATGCCATCAAGGGAGCCGCGGCGCGCTTCGAATTTGGCGTCCCGCGCAAAAGCGACCAAGGGTTCAAACATTCCGGACAGGACGTTTCCGACGCTCCGCAGTAGTTCGCTTTTGACAGCTTGGGGCGGCTGGTCGTCGGGGTTCGCATCCGCTGCGAGACTGGTGGCGGCTTCCGCGACATCCTCTCCAATGATCTCGGGCGCATTGATTGTCGCTTTTGCAACAGCGATTGCCGCGTTGACGGCATCGCCAGTCGGTTCACCGCTAGCATCAGCAACATAGTTGAGCCATTCGGGAAACTGCCGAATGAATAGCCCATGCGCGGCGGACAGGGCCACAACCTCGCTGGCAATGTCTTCCAGAAACGTGTCATCGGCACGGGCGGCGTAGGCGTCGATCCGCGAACCGTGCACGCCCAATGCGATGACGTTCATTTCATCGAATGTTAACCCGAGCGCGGCGCGGTAGGCTTTCAGGGCGCTGCCAAATCGCGGTTCGTTGCCGCCGGGATTCATTTCCTCCAGTTCGGCCAACTGCTCCGAATGCGCCTGCCAGGCGGCGCGCTGGCGGTCCGCCTGCGCATCGTCGCGCGCGCCGGGCGGTGCGGATGGCACGCGATGAAGCCGTCCGTCCTCGCCATAGGCGACTTCGATGATGGCGGGGCGCTGTGCCGGAGTCGCGGCGCGGTAATGCGCTTCCATGTCGGCGATGAGGGCGTTGACGTGCGCTGGCCCCTTTCTCCAGTCTTCGTCGGGGATCAGGACACGGGCAAGCTCCAACTCTTCGACCAGCGGCCGGCTACGGGGATCTTCGGCGCCGCGCAGCCGGTCGTCATACCAGTCGGTCCAGACCCGCCAGTTGCTGTCCAGTGAAACAAGCTGTTTCCGGAGTACCGGCCATTTGTCGGACACCCATTCCGGCGTCGAGGCCACCCAGAGTGGGCTTCCCATCATCTGTCTCACAGGCGATTGATTGTTAATCGCAGTGACGTCTGGTGAGATACTTGACCAGAAGGCGGCGGCGAAGTCGGCGGAGAGGCCGGCGGAGTCGGCGGAGAGGGCGGCGGAGTCGGCGGCTAAGTCGGCGGAGAGGGCGGCGGAGTCGGCGGCGGAGCGGACGGCGGCGAAGCGGACGGCGGAGTCGGCGGCGGAGTCG